>Ga0207997_1000693_pt1 | contig 17199 bp, 20 predicted proteins | sample AntAceMetag02UKN_FD_184777 | JGI IMG/M metagenome (GOLD analysis project Ga0207997, IMG submission 184777) | Saline lake microbial communities from Ace Lake, Antarctica - Antarctic Ace Lake Metagenome 02UKN (SPAdes) (version 2) | ecosystem: Environmental > Aquatic > Non-marine Saline and...
TAATGCTTCTAAGTCTTTTTCTTTAAAAATAATTATCTTTTTTGTTTTATCATCCTCTAATTCCTCCATGAATTTATATTCAGACCAGACTTCTTTGTCTCGGCTGATAATTGCTCTAGCTGGAATAGTATCTAAATTAAAAAGTATTGTTTTTGTAAGACTGTCTAATTTTATTTCAAAATCCAGAATCAAAGGCTCTGAAGCAACCATTAAGTCTATCTGGGCCCTGGGAAACCAAGTAATAAAAAAAAATAAAATTAGCATTATTAAGCCTGCTAAATAAATTTTTAAACTTGGAAAATGATATTGCATAAATTAAAACTCACCTAAATATTCTATTTCTTCCTTTAATTTTAAATTAAACTTATTTTTAACTTGTTTTTTAATTAATTCAATCAAATTTTTAACGTCTCTAGCCTTAGCATGACCAGTATTAATAATAAAATTAGCATGTTTTTCACTAATTTTTGCCCCACCTATTTGCTTGCCTTTTAATCCACATTGATCAATTAATAATCCAGCATTTTTTGATTTTGGATTTTTAAACACACATCCAGCACTTGGTTGAAAAGGATGTGATTTTCTCCGACGTTGTAAAATATCTTGAACTATTTTTTCATTTTCTTTTTTCTTTCCTTTTTTCACCATTAAAACCACATTTAAAATAATATCTTTATTCTTCTTAAAAATACTTTGGCGATAAGAAAATTTTATCTCGTTGTTTTTCAATTCAATAATTTTACCTCCTCTTAAAACCGTGGCTTTTACCAAACAATTTGAGATTTCCTGGCCAAACGCCCCAGCATTACCGCGTACTGCTCCACCAATGGTTCCAGGAATACCCGCGGCCCATTCTAAACCAGTTAAATTATTTTTTATTAAAAACCCAACTACTTGGTTTAATTTTAAAGCTGCTCCTAATAACAACTTATTTTCTATTAATTGACATTGATTCATTGATAATTTGACTACTAATCCTTTGAATCCTTTGTCAGAAATCAAAAGATTGCTCCCTCCTCCAATAATAAAATAGGGTATCTTTTTCTTTTTAGCCCATTTAATTGCTTGGATTAGATTCTCCTCTTTTTTTATTTGGCAAAAATATTTAGCTGGCCCCCCAATCTTAAAAGTGGTTAAATATGCTAAATTGACATTTTTTTCTATTTTTTCTTCAATCATTTGATTTTAATGACTATTTTAATTATTCTTAATATATATCTTAACACTTTTTAAGGTGTTGGCAAACTATTTAAAACTGGTAAAATAAGTATTTGGGTACTTGGGGATTGGGTACTTGGGATTCACCTAGTTACCTGATTAACTAATTACCTGATTAACCAATTAACTAATAATAATATGAATATTCCTACTATTCAAGAAATAAAAACAAAAAGCTTCTCTTGGGTTGACCTTTCTCGCTGCTCTCCAGAAGAGATGAAATATCTTGAAAAAAAATTTAGATTTAATTCAACTCATCTAAATGATTGTCTTTCTTTGCTTCAGAGACCAAGGCTTGATATTAATAAAAAATACATTTTTATGGTTCTTCTTTTTCCTGTTTACAATCGTAAAACTAGGAAAATAACTTCTTCAGAAGTTGATTTTTTTATTAATTCTGACTATTTAGTTACGGTTCATCGCGGAGAACTTCCTCCTTTAATTAATTTTTTTAATTCTTGTAAAATTAGTGAATATCAACAAAAAAAATATTTCTTTGAAAATCCTTCTACATTAATTCGTGAACTTTTAAATCTTTTATTTTCCCATTGTTTTCCTCTTTTAGACACCTTGAGTATTAATATTACTAGTATTGAAAACCATATTTTTCAGGGTTATGAAAAGAAAATGGTAAAAGAAATTTTAATATCTAAAACAAATATTGTTAATTTTAGAAAAATAATGCAAGCCCACCGTTTGGTTATTTCAAAACTTTTGAAAAAAAGTAATATCTTTTTTTCAACAGCTCAGTTTAAAACATATTTTGACGAACTTTTAGAAACCATTGATGATATTTGGGGAAATTTAGAAAATCTAAGGCAAAATATTGAAGCAACTGAAAAAACAAATAATTCATTGATCTCATTTCAGCTTAATGATATTATTAAAATTCTAACTACTATTTCTGTTATTATTCTTCCCATTACTTTAATCGCCACCCTTTTTGGAATGAATCTGCAGTTTATGCCCTTAGTTAATAGTCCTTCTTCTTTTTGGATAATTATCCTTATTATGATTATTATGATTAGTGGATTGATTTACTATTTTAAAAAGAAAAAATGGCTGTAGAGATAAAATTCTACAATACCTTATCTAGAAAAAAACAAATATTTAAACCCATTAAAAAGGGGCTAGTCGGACTCTATAGTTGTGGTCCGACTGTTTATAATTATGTTCACATTGGTAATTTACGAGCTTATATTTTTACTGATATTTTAAAAAGAACATTAAAATATAATCAATATAAAGTAAAACATGTAATAAATATTACTGATGTTGGACATCTTGTTTCTGATGCAGACGAAGGAGAAGATAAAATGTTTAAAGCTTTAAAACGTGAAGGCAAAAAATTAAATAAAAAATCAATGATACAAATAGCTAATTTTTACACCAAGGCCTTTCAAAATGACATTAAAAACCTTAATATTCTTAAACCAACTAAATGGTGTAAAGCCACAAAGCATATTAAAGATATGATAAAAACTATAAAAAAGATTGAAGAAAACAACTATTCTTATGAAACTTCTGATGGAATATATTTTAATACTAAAAAAATGTCAGATTATGGAAAATTAGCTGGTTCAAATATTAAAGGAATCAGGCCCGGAGCTCGAATAAAAATAAACCCGGAAAAGAAAAATCCTACTGACTTTGCTCTTTGGTTTAAAGCTGTTGGCAAAAAGAAAATGCACATTATGCAATGGAATTCACCTTGGGGAAAAGGATGGCCTGGCTGGCACATTGAATGTTCTAGTATGTCAGTTAAATATCTTGGTCAACCTTTTGATATTCATACTGGAGGAATTGATCACATTGCTATTCATCACACTAATGAAATTGCTCAAGCCGAAGCAGCTGAAAAAAAACCATTAGCTCATTACTGGCTTCATAACGAATTTTTAATTCTAGATAAAGAAAAAATGAATAAAAGTGGTGAATCATTCATTACTTTAGATACTTTAATTAAAAAGAATTTTGAGCCTTTAGCTTATCGTTATTTTTGTTTAAGCGCTCATTACCGCTCTCCTTTAAGTTTTAATTGGGAAAACCTTAAATCAGCCCAAAACGCTTTAAATAATCTTTATCAGGCCATTTCTCATTATCCAAAACCAGGAAAAATAATAAAAGAAGTGGTTGAAAAATTCATTAAAATAATTAATAATGATTTAGACACTCCTCAGGCTTTAGCTGTTATCTGGGATTTAATTAAAAGCGATTATCCAGAGGATAAAAAAATGGCTACTCTTTTAGAGTTTGACAAAGTTCTTGGTTTGAACTTTGCTAAAACAAAAATTGCTTTATCAAAAATCCCTAATAAGCTCAAAAAGTTAGTTATTCAAAGAGAAGAATTGCGTGAACAAAAAAATTGGTCAGAAGCTGACCAAATTCGGCAAAGAATCAATAATTTTGGATTTGAAATAGAAGATACTGACCAAGGATCAATGATTAAAAAGAAAATCAATTAAATTTATAATTAAATTGTTATTTAATTTCAAGGTTCTTGAGCGAAGCGAAAGGTTCTTATTTCAAGAGATATATATTAGTCAAAGCGAATCAAGGTTCTTGAGCGAAGCGAAAGGTTCTTAGTTTAAAAATATTTTTACCACCCGCCAAATTTTTTCTTCTATTTTTTCAATTGACAAAAGCTTCCCCTTTTCAATACATTCAACAGTAATAAATTCTTTAGGAAATAATTTAACTGTTTCACAAAAAATTTTTTCTGCTTGTTTAATATGAGAGATATCCTGTTCATGAATGTCTCTTTTTTTACTCCCTAAATATTCACGTTTTCCTTTATTATCAACTAAAGAATAAGCTATTTGAGCCGGCACGTGTAAAAAAATATTAATATCTGGTTTGGGTAATGCTAAAATTTTATATTCTAAATTATTAACCCATTTAAAAAATCTTTCTCTGGCTGTTTTGTCTTTTATTTTAACTCCTTGGTGTCCCAGGTTAGAACCAACGTATCGATTAGAAAGCACTGTTTTCCCTTGTTTTAACCACTTTTTAATCTTAGAGGAAGCAGCAAAGCGATCTAAAGCATAAAAAAGAGAAGCTTTATAAGCTCCTACTTCTTTCCAATTGCCATAATTACCCTTTAAGTATTGTTTAATAAAATATGAAGATGGATTTCCATAACGAGGAAAATCCAAAGTTCGTACGTCAATTTTTTGTTTTTTTAATCTGGCCAATAAATGCTGAAATTGAACTGTCTTGCCAGAACCATCTATTCCCTCTAAAACAATAAATTTACCCTTTTTCACCCTGTTAGAAGTTTTATTCATAAATTTTTGTTTAATACCCCGAATAGAAATCACATCAATAATAGACTTCTAACGGGGTTCATAAATTTAATTCTTAAAACTTATATATGTTTTAAAGTTGAATCCTAATACTTGGTCCCATTGTTGACGACAAAACAATATTTTGAATAAAAGCTTTTTTCACCCCTTTTGGTTTAGTTTTTTCCACTGCTACTAGGAAAGCTTCTACATTATCTTTAATCTTGTCTTGAGTCCAAGAAATTTTACCAACAGACTGATGAAGGTTTGCTCCAGCATCATTTTTAAAACTAACTTTTCCTTCTTGTAATTCTTTAATGGTTTTTTTTATTTCTGTTGTTACCGTCCCTGTTTTTGGACTAGGCATTAATCCTCTAGGGCCTAAAATTTTGGCAATCTGAGCTAAATTTTTCATTAAATCTGGCTCAGCAATGGCTAAATCAAAATCACATTTATTAGTCGTTTTAATTTTTTCAATTAAATCTATTCCTCCTACTAAATCAGCTCCTGCTTCTTTTGCTTCTTTCTCCATATCTGGACCAACAAAAGCAGCAATTCTTTTTTTCTTAACCATTCCGCTGGGTAAAAGTATTGTTCCCCGAACTTGTTGTTCTGTTTTTTGTAAATCAATGCCTAAACGAACATGAAGCTCAATTGTCTCATTAAATTTAGTTATAGGATTTTCTTTAATAAAACTTATTGCCTCTTCTAATGAATAAGTTTTATTTTTTTCTATTTTTTCTTTAATTTTTTGATATTTTTTACTGTGCATATTTTTAAAATTGATATATTTTAACTTCAATATTTTTATTTTTCAATTTCCAATCCCATTTGTCGAGCTGTTCCTTCGACCACTTTTATTGCTTGCTCAAGATTATCCGTATTTAAATCTGGTAACTTTATCTTGGCAATTTCTTTAACTTTTTCTCTACTAATTTTACCAACTTTCTCTTGTAAAGGATTGCTAGAGCCCTTTTCAATCTTAGCTGCTTTTTTAAGTAAATTAGCTGTTAAAGGGGTTTTTAAAATAAAAGTATAAGTACGATTTTCAAAAACTGTAATTTCAACTGGAATAACACTTCCCACTTGTTTTTGGGTTTGGTCATTAAATTTTTTACAAAATTCGGCAATATTAAGTCCATGTTGTCCCAAAGCCGGGCCAACTGGAGGAGCTGGGTTAGCTTGCCCAGCAGGAATTTGTAATTTAATTATTGTTTTTATTTTTTTTGCCATAATTAGATTGTTATTTATTTTCAAGGTTCTGGCAAAGCCAGGTTTTTCTAATTAAATTTTTTTAATTTCAATTTTGTCTCTAATTAAAGTTTCTTAAGTTGCAAAAAGTCTAACTCAGCTGGTGTTTCTCTGTCAAAAACAGTAATTAAAACCTTGACTCTTCCTCTTTCTTCATCTACCTCTGAAACTTTACCTTCAAATCCTTTAAAAGGTCCGTCAATAATTCTTACTGGAGAGCCCACATCAATATCAATCTTATATTTTGGCTCTTCTACTCCCATTCTTTTTTGAATAGCTTTTATTTCTTCATTAGCTAAAGGAATTGGAGTAGTTCCTGAACCAATAAATCCAGTTACACTGGGCGTGTTTCTAACCAAGTACCAAGAATCATCTGTAACGTCCATTTCTATTAAAACATAACCGGGAAAAATTTTTTCCCTAATTACTCGACGTCGGCCATTTCGTATTTTAATTCTTTTCTCCGTAGGAACAATAATATTAAAAATCCTGTCAGACATGTCCATTGAATCAACGCGTTGACGAAGATTTTTAGCTACATTTTCTTCATAACCAGAATAAACATGAAGAGCATACCAACGACGACCTTCTTTTTGTATTTGTTTAGGCATTTTAAATTATATGGTCTTAATTTTTATCTAATAGAATTTAATTTAAAGCTTTGCTTTTAACTAAATAACTAACTGTAAAGCTTTGGTTAATATAAAATCTACAATTCCTAAAAAAGCAGCGACCACTAAACTAATAGTAATTACCAAAAGAGTGCTACGAATTGCCTGTTGTTTTGTCGGCCAACTTACTTTTTTAAGTTCAATAATTGAATTTTTAATATAGTTGGATAATTTTTTAAACATAATTTCTGTTTTTAATTCAAGACATAAATATTATACAAAGCGAATCAAGGTTCTTGAGCGAAGCGAGCAGTTCTTATTTCAAGAGATATATATTATTCAAAGCGAATCAAGGTTCTTGAGCGAAGCGAAAGGTTCTTAAAAAGACCTTTTGACGGCCTTGCTATTTAAAATATAGCAGAATCTAATAATTTGACAAGTCCTAAACATCCAAGTTCTTAACACCCTGAGCATGGGTTTGAATAAACCTTTTGCGTGACTCAACTTCGCGTCCCATTAGAATTTCAAAAATTTCATCCGTCTTGGCGGCATCAATAATCTCTACTTTCATTAAAATACGGCTGGCTGGATCCATAGTGGTCTTAAAAAGTTCTTCTGGGTTCATCTCTCCTAAACCTTTATAACGTTGGACACTCATACCCGTTGCTTTTTTTAAATCTTCTTCTTTCTCTTCTTTTTCTTTTTTTCCTATTTCTTTTACTTTAAATCCTTTATTCTTACTCTGGATTTTTGGTGTTTTTCTTTTTAAAATCTTGTCTTTTTCTTCATCAGAATAAACATATTGTATTATTTTGCCTGATTTAAGACGATATAAAGGAGGTCGAGCAATATAAAGATATCCTTGGCTAATTAAATCTGGAAAATAACGATAAAAAAATGTTAATAAAAGAGTACGTATATGCATTCCATCAGAATCAGCATCAGCCATGATAATAATTTTATGATAACGTAATTTACTAATATCAAACTGCTCCCCTATGTTTGTTCCCAAAGCAATTACTAAAGATTTTAATTCTTGATTAGCTAAAATTTTATCTAACCTGGCCCTCTCTACATTAAGTACTTTTCCTCTTAAAGGTAAAATGGCTTGAAATTTTCTGTCTCGGCCCATTTTACAATTATGAACAAACACCCCGCTAGTTAAAGCAAAATTATGTGTATTTTCAACCTCTAAATCATAAACATCTATTTTTTTCTTTAAACTTATTATTCTCTTTATTTTATGATTATAATTAATAACCGCTTGTTTAAGATTTTCTTCTTTTCTATTAAAAAATCTTTTACATGCTGTCTCATATTTTAAAAGACTTTTATCATTTAAATCCCGTCTTTTTTGTTTATATTTATCTTTATCAATTTGTCCACATTCTTCAAAAACTTCACGCATCAATTTAAGGAATTTTTCTTCATAGCCCTTAATAGTAATTCTCTTATTAATTTCTGATAATTTTCGTCTTAATGGCATTAAAGAATCATTTATATTAAAATCTTTAGCTTTTTTATAAGAACCGTCTCTTAACATAAATAAATGATCTGGAGTGCAAATAATTTCTTCATTATTATCAAGAATAATTTTTATCACTCTGGCCCTACTTCTAGTTTTTCTTGGATATTTAATTTTTTCTATGCCAATTGTGCCGTCCTTTTTAATTGTATAGCAATAATTTCTTTTTCCTTTTTTATCTTCTTCAACTAACTCTTTAAAATTAAGATTTCTTCCATCGGTTAAAGCAACTTTTGTCTCTTTTGAAAAACACGAACCTCCGGCTGAATCTCCTTCAACGATATATAACTCACATTTTTCAGGCTCTTTTGAAGAACAATCTGCCAACTTGCCAGGCAGGGACAAACTATCTAAAACACCTTTTCTTAAAACTGCTTCTCTGGCTGTTCGAGCTGCTTGACGAGCCCGGGCAGCTAAAAGACACTTTCCCACCATTGTTTCAGCATCGCGAGGGTTTTCCTCTAAAAAGATTTTTAAAGCATTTGAAAAAATCGTGTCTACGGCTGAACGAGCCTCATTGTTTCCTAATTTTGCCTTGGTCTGTCCTTCAAATTGAGGGTCTACTAAACGCACACTAATTACTGCTGTTAATCCTTCTCTTACATCATCACCAGTGAGATTTTTATCTTTTTCTTTTAAATACTTTTTTTCTCTGGCATAACTGTTTAAAATTCTAGTTAAAGCTGTTCGAAAACCTATTACGTGAGTCCCCCCTTCAGGAGTATAAATATTATTGGCAAATCCTAATAATATTTCTTTATAATCATCAGTATATTGAAAAGCAATTTCAACTAAAACATCATTATTATCTTTTTTAATATGAAATATCTTATTTTGTCTCAAAGAATTTCCCCTATTTAAATGACGGACAAAAGAAGCAATTCCTCCTTCAAAATAAAAAGTATGAGATTTAATTGAATCTTTCTCTCTTTTGTCATAGATTTTTATCTTAATTCCCTGAGTCAAATAAGCTTGTTGTCGTAAATGAGAAATAATTTTTTCCCAATCATATTCAATTTTATCAAAAATTCCTGGATCTGGTTCAAAAGTAATTATTGTCCCTGTTCCCTTGGCCACCCCAACAGCCCTTACTTTTTTAAAAGGTTTTCCTTGCTTATATTCTTGCATCCATAATTTATTTTCACGTTTGACTTCAGCTTTCATATAAATCGATAAAGCATTAACAACAGAAACTCCTACTCCATGCAATCCCCCAGATACTTTATAAGCGCTATCACCAAATTTACCTCCCGCATGTAATTTAGTCATTACCACCTCTAAAGCTGATTTACCAGATGGCTTATGAATATCCACGGGAATTCCTCTTCCATTATCACTAATTCTTACTTGATTTTTAGGTAAAAGCTCTATTTCAAGTTCGTTACAAAAACCACCAATTGCTTCATCAATCCCATTATCAACACATTCCCAAATTATATGATGTAAACCACTCTTCCCAGTTGAACCAATATACATGGCTGGGCGCTTACGCACAGGAGCTAACCCTTCTAATACAGTGATTTGCTTTGCACTGTAATCACTATTTTTTTTAGCTTTAACTGGTTTTTTAACAACAGTCTTATTTGTTTTTATCATAATTTTCTTTACTTGTTTTTTAATAATTTCCTTTTTCATGTGTATATATTATACCAAAACTGACAAATAAAACAACCTTAAAATTCATCATTTTTAGCTTAAAAAAGGGGGTAAAAACAGGAGTTGACAAATTTCAAAAATCTGCTATAATATTACTATAATTTAGTGTTTAACAATTTTAGAAAACAAACGAAAAACCAAAAAATGGAGGAAATCATGAGTAAAAGTAAAAGTGTTTCTGTGAGCTATAAAGCTCTGAGAATCAATTTTCTGGTTGTTGTTCTGGTAGTAATGGGTGTATTTGTTTACATCAACCGGATCAACATTAACGAAATGAAGGTTACTGATATTGAAGCATATGTTGCTTTATCAAATGCCGATAAGAATCTCCAAACACAAATGAACGAATTTGTCAAAGAACACTCTAAACTGGAAAAGAGAGTCACTCATAATGGATCTCGGATCAACCAGGTTACGAAGAATATCTTCGAACATGCCTGGAAATCTGATCCCACCACTGGTGCAACTATGTACCGATTTTATGAGAAGACGGGTAATCAGAATATCTGGAAACAAACCCTGGATACACTTCAGGAAAGAATCAACAGATTGGATAAAAATATTTCAGCCTATAATGAATACCTGAAATCGATAACCAACACCAGCCGAAACCGATTAGACTGGTAGTTAATTTCACCTTCCTTTTCAAGCGTAAAAAAAGCGGGTCCATGGTAAGGATCCGTTTCTTCTTTTATTTAAATTTTTATATTAAAAATCTTCAAAGGGGTCGCCGCTATGACTTGATTCATTATATCTTTTTAATATTTCTTTAGCAAAGGCTTTTGATTTATCTATATCGTTACCAAACTGGTCAAGATTTACTCTGGTTAATTTTTTTTCTTAAAAAGGCCGGGATATCTAATTCGTCTTCAAAATTAAATTCTTGTTCTTGTTCTTTTTTTTTCTTATCTTTTGTATCTTTTTTAATTTCTTTATTTTGACTTTCTTTATAAACATATATCTTTCCTCTCTCTGTTTCTTTAATTAAAGGTTTACTTAACCCTTTCTCTTCCTCTTCAACATCTTCTATGTTTTGTAAACTAAATCCGTAGTCTTCTATTTGGTCATAATTAGTAGCAATCAAGGTTACCTTTATTTCATCTTTTAAATTATCATCAATTACCGCCCCAAAAACAATTTTTGCTGTTGGGTCTATTTCTTTGGTAATTATTTCAGCAATTTCATTAACCTCAATCATTTTTAAATCAGGAGAACCAGTAATAACAAAAACTATCCCGTTTGCTTCTTTGGCTGAGAGATCCATTAAAGGATTTTTTAAAGCATTTTTCGCTGCTTGAGCCGCTCTATCTTTACCACTAGCATATCCCATTCCCAACATGGTAACGCCCCCATCTTTAAGAACTGGTTTAACGTCAGCGAAATCAATATTAATCAATCCAGAAATATTGAAAATGTCAGAAAAACCTTGAATACTCTGTTTTAAAATTTCATCAGAAATATTAAATGCTTCTAAAATAGGAGTTGAACGATCAATCGTATGTAAAAGTTTATTATTGGAAATGGTCATTAAAGCATCTACTCTATTAATAAGTTTTTTTAATCCCTCTTCGGCAATAGCTTTTCTTTGCGCCCCTTCAAAAATAAAGGGCTTGGTAACAATCGCTAAGGTTAAAGCTTTTGTTTTTCTCGCAATATCAGCGACGACTGGACTAGCTCCAGTCCCAACTCCGCCACCTAAACCAGCAGTTATAAAAATAATATCCGCATTTTTTAATGCCTCTTTAATCTCTTGTGTATTTTGTTCAGCCGCGGCTTGTCCTAATTCAGAGTCTGCTCCAGTACCTAATCCTTTGGTTAAAATCTTACCAATTCTAATTTTTTTAACCTGGCCTTTAATTGTTTGTAAGGCCTGAGAATCTGTGTTAATCGCCACATATTCAACTCCTGGAATTTTAGCCTTAAGCATTCTTTTTATAGCCGAACCACCTGCTCCACCAACTCCAACTACCTTTATCTTTGAAACTGGCTTGATAGTTGATTTTTTATTAATCTTTTTAGGCATATAAAAATCTATTTATTATATTTTCAAAACATTGAAATTAAAAAACATAAGACACCTCTCCTATTATTTTAAAAAATAAAATATCTTTGAAAAGGTGCCATAATAATTTAATTAGAAGAACCTGACTTCGTTAGAACCTTGAAATTAAATACGTATTATATAAAATTAATGTAATTTAATTATAAGCAAAGCTTGAAATTGAAAACTACTATTGTATATAAATCAAAGTATTTTAATTAGAAGAACCTGATTTCGTTAGAACCTTGAAATCAAATTCTATTGTATAAATAATTAAGGTAATTTAATTATAAACAAAGCTTGAAATTGAAAACTACTATTGTATAGAAATTAATGTATTTCAATTATAGGGCAAGATGCTTTTAAATATATTTTTAAGCCCTCTTTTTAATTTAGAATTTATTTTAAGGGAAGTGGGGAATGTAGTTTTTGCTCCAATTGGTCGCTGTCCCCACAAAATTAAACCAACTACTGTGGAAAAACTGGGGTCAAAAGCCTTGTTAATACCACTAACAAATCCCTGAGGCAAACCCAAAGAAGCAGGAATTTTAAATGTTTTCTTAGCCGTTTCCACTAAACCATCTAATTTTGCTCCAGCTCCGGTTAAAACAGCTCCGGCTGGTAATTTACGACTTCGGTCAACCCGAACTAATTCTTTATCAACCATTTTAAAAATTTCTTCACACCTGGCTTCAATAATTTTAGCCACTTGTTTTTGTGAAACCGTTCCCTTTTCTTTTTCACTTAAATCTTTGAAATTAATAAGCTTGTTTTTACCTGCTTTTTCTATTAAAGAAGTCCCATAATTTACTTTTACTTTTTCAGCTAAATCTACAGGAATACGCAAACCAATGGCAATATCATTGGTAATATGGCGAGCCCCAATAGGTAAAACCTTGGCGGTTAAAACATCTCCTTCTTCAATAACAGCAAAACTTGTCGTTGCACTGCCAATATTAACAACCAATACTCCCAATTCTTTTTGTTTTTTGTCTAAAACTGATTCTGCAGTCGAAAGAATGGAGAAAACCAATTCATTGATTCCCATGCCCACTCGATAAAAACATTTATTTAGACTTTTAATTTGATTGGCAAGTCCAAGAATAATTTGAGCCTCAACTTCTAAACGGACTCCGGTCATTCCTACTGGGTCAACAATCCCCACTTGATTATCAACTGAAAAACTGCGTGGCAAAATATGAATAATCTCATAATTAGGTGGAGTGGCCACTGCCTGAGCCGCTTCTAAAACACGAGTAACGTCATCTTGTTTAATTTCTCCATCTGCTCGAGAAATAGCCACTACTCCCCGACTTTCTTGAGAAACAATATGAGTTCCAGAAACTCCAACATAGGCACTTTCAATGGATCGACCCGTCATTCTTTCTACTTGTTCAACACAAGCAGAAATACTTGAAACAGCGTCTTCAATGCTGGTAATTATTCCTTTGTTAATGCCGTCTGAAGGTCCTTCTCCTAAACCAATAATATGAAGATCTCCTTCTGGATGAATCTCTCCCACCGCGATTCTAATCGTGGATGAACCTAAATCAATTCCGGCAATTGTTTGTTGACGAGACATATTTTTAATAAATTATTCTTATTTTTATCTTAACAATTTTTTCGTTTTTAGCAAAGAGATAATTTTATCACTCTCTTTTTCCATTGAATTTCTTTGCTTTTTGTTTTTATGGTCATATCCTAAAATATGAAGAAATCCATGAACTAAAAGAATAGCTAATTCTTTTTTCTGACTATGTTTTTGTTCTTTCGCTTGTTTTTTTAATTGTGACCAACAAATAATTATCTGAGGTGGGTCTTCAAAGGAAAGAATATCTGTAACTTGATTAATTTGACGATATTGATAATTTAATTTTTTAATAACTTGACCACTAACTAAAGCAACTGAAATATTTTCTATCTTCTTTTTTAAATTAAGTGCGCGAACGCTCTGTTTTAAAACTAAAGAATAAAACTTTTTACTGACCCAAGATTTGACTAATTTATTGACTTCAACAATCATTTATTTGATTGTTTTCGCAAGCCAACATATTTTATTTGATCACTAATTTGGCCTTTTAATAATTCTTTAAAAGCTTTTTCTATTTCTTCTAAACCAATGTCTCGACCCCCTAAACCATAGGTATAGTCTTGAACCAATTGTTTTGAAGATAAACAATGTCTAATCTCACTCGCTAACGGAGAATAAGAACCAAAACCCAGTGCTCTTTCTAAAACTCCCACATATTTAATCTTGGATAAAGCCTTTTTAACTTCTTTATAAGGAAATGGTCTGAATAAATTGATTTTTAATAAACCTACTTTTTTGCCTTGTTTTCTTAGTTTATCAACGACAGCTTTAGATGTCCCAGCAGTAGAACCCATGGTAACAATAACTGCTTGAGCATTATCTAAATAATATTCTTCAAAATAAGGATAATCATGACCAGTAATCTTTTTTAATTCCTGTCCAATTTCTAAATATCTTTTTTTAGCCTGTTTCATGGCCTGGTCAAGTTGGACTCTAATTTCAAAATAAAAATCAGGCAAAGCTAAAGGCCCAATCGTCAATGGCTTTTTTAAATTCAAAAGAGGGTATTTAGGTTTATATTCTTTTAAAAATTTCTTTATTACTTTATCTGGATAAATCTCCACCCCAGTTGTATTGTGTGAAGTAATAAAACCATCTTGACAAACCATGACTGGCAATTGGACTTGAGAGTGTTCGGCTAAACGAATAGCTAAAAAATTGTTTTCATAAACTTCTTGGTTATTTTCACAAAAAATTTGAATCCATCCCATATCACGCACCGCCATTGCGTCTTGATGGTCATTGTGAATATTAATTGGAGCCGAAAGAGCCCGGGTAGCAAGATTCATCACAATGGGTAAACGAGTTCCAGAGGCGACTAATAAAACTTCGGCCATTAAAATTAATCCCTGACTAGCCGTAGCCGTCATTGCTCTTCCTCCAGCCGCTGATGCTCCAACCACTAAGCTCATGGCTGAATGTTCTGACTCAACTAAAACAAATTTTGTATCAACAAGTTTATCAGCAACTACTTGAGCAAAAGACTCAATAATCGGCGTCTGTGGAGTAATTGGATAAGCAGCAAAAACATCTGGATTGATTTGCCGCATTGCTTCAGTCGCTGCGGCTCCACCAGTTAATGCCTTAATAATAGTTTTTAACTTATTATTTGTCATATTAAAATTAAAATTTATTTTGATTTCAAGTTTTGAAAATAAAGAGTCCTTATTTTTTTTGTTCTTCTCTTATCATTTTAATTGCCTTAACCGGACAAATTTGAGAACAAATACCACATCCTTTACAATAATCAAAATCAGTCTCTTCTCTTTTTCCATTTTTAAAAAATATACAGTTTTCAGGACAATAATTCACACAAAGACCACATTGAATACACTTATTCTTATCCCAAACTGGTCGTTTTGTTCTCCACGACCCTGTTTTATATTCCTTTGACGAACCAGGCTGGTTAATTATTCCTCCTGGAAGAATTTCTTGTTTAGACTTGCTCATAACCTTTTTTAATTACTTGAATATTTGCGTTGATTAATTCTAAACTAAACTTTTTACTAAATTTTTCTTTAACTGTCTCAATTAAATCATTTAGCTTAACTATTCCAGTTGCCTTAATTAAAGCTCCTAATAAAACAGTATTAGGAATGTCTTTTTTAAAAACTTCTAAGGAAATTTTCGACGCTGGCAAAGCAATTACTCTTACCTGAGAATGAAGTCCTTTTTTAATTAATTTCTTCTTTAAAACCTCACTAGAATGAACAGAATTAATAATTATTAAACCATTCTTTTTTAATCCTGCTCCAACATTTTCCATATCAATTAATAATGGGTCAATGACTAAAACCACATCAGGTTCTTTAATTTCTGAATAAATATTAATTGGTTGGTCGCTCAATCGGACAAATGCATTCATTGGGGCTCCTGTTCTTGCCGGACCATAAGTAGGAAAAGCTTGAACAAATTTACCTGTTTTTAAACTTGTCTCGGCTAAAAGTTGAGCTATTGTTTTTGCTCCTTGACCAGCTCGGCCATGGATACGCAATTTAAACATAAAATTAAAATTTTATTCTTGACTTTCAGTCTCTGATTTTTTTTTATCAGAAACTGTTTTAATAACAATGGCCTTGACCGGACAAGTTTCTTCGGCTATTCGATTACAACCATAAGAATTAACTTCATCATTAATGAGCTTTGCTTTGCCGTCTTTGTCTAATTCATAATTACCCGGACAAACAGCAATACAAGTCCCACAGCCAATACATTTATCTTTATCTAAAATAATTTTAAACATAAAATAATATTATTCTTTCTTTTTATTAGAAAAAACTTTTTTAATTTTTTCGACATCGCTTTTAACTTCCTTTTTAATGTTTTTCAATTTGTCGGCCGCTTTTTCAGCTACTTCAACTGCTTTATCTTTTGTTTCATCAATTTTATCTTTTAATTCATTTCTTGTTTCTTCTCCCTTTTTCTTGGAAAAGAGTACTCCTAAAATTGAACCAAAAATAGTGCCTAAAATTCCAGCTTTAAAAATATTTTTTAATTTTGTCATAATTTTTAATTATTTAATTAAAATTTCACTTTAATAATGATGGATAAAAATATTTTTTCTTTTTTCTTTTTTTTATCTTATCCCATTGGTCAAGAATAACTACTGCTTCTGAGGCCACTTTCCCCATATCTTTTTCTCCTTTAACTGTCCATTTATTAGTTAATAAATTATCAAAAACTGCACAAATTGCTCCTGCTCTTAAATTATAAAGATTGGCTAAAGTAAAAACAAGTGATGTTTCCATTTCAAGATTAATTACTTTGGCTTTTTGTAAATCAGATAAAATATTTTTGTGTTTTGATAGAAAATAGCCTTTGAAACCTTTTCTTCCTTCTCCTACATAAAAGGCGTCAGTAGAAGCAGTAATACCTAAATGATATTTGAATTTCAATTTTTCACAAGCTTCAATCAAGGCTAAAACTACTTCGTAATTAGCCATTGCCGGATATTCTGTCTGAATATAATTTTTAGATGTTCCTTCTAAGCGAACAGCGGCCGTATTAATAATTAAATCGCCTGGATTAATCCCTTTTTGAATAGCCCCGGTGCTTCCTACTCTAATCAAAGTTTTAACGTTTAAACGAGCCGCTTCTTCAATAGCAATCGCGGTTGAAGGAGCCCCAATGCCAGTAGAAAGACAAGAAATTTTAACTTTTTTAAAATAACCGGTAATAGAACAATATTCTCGATTAAAAGCAATTTCTTTTTTCTTTTGCCAATTCTTTGAAATTTTTAAAACTCGTCCTGGATCCCCTGGTAAAAGAACATAGGGAGCTAAATCACCTTGACGACAGCCAATGTGATATTGACACCCGCCTTTGCCTAATGGATTTTTTGCGCTTGATTTTAACATAAAATTTTATTTAACCAATAAACTCTCTTAAAATTGAATTTTTTGGAACAAGTTTGCGCAATTCTTTCTTTATCAAAAGGAACAATGGTTCCGTCACGTTTGTAAATTTTTATCAAAGGCATTATTTTTTTAATTTAAAATACCCATAATGCCATCTTTATATAA
>Ga0207997_1000695_pt1 | contig 17191 bp, 18 predicted proteins | sample AntAceMetag02UKN_FD_184777 | JGI IMG/M metagenome (GOLD analysis project Ga0207997, IMG submission 184777) | Saline lake microbial communities from Ace Lake, Antarctica - Antarctic Ace Lake Metagenome 02UKN (SPAdes) (version 2) | ecosystem: Environmental > Aquatic > Non-marine Saline and...
TATAAATTTAACATTACCAATGCTGATAAACATGGAATTGCTTGGTTTTTAGGCGTTATGGCAACAGATGGATATGTTAGGCATAATAAAGTTATGTTGGATATTCATCAGCAAGATGTAGATATTTTAAAATCAATTAAGAAAATTTTTAAATCTGAGCATCCTATAAAATATTGCCATTATGAAAATAAAAGCCCTATGTGCTATTTGCGTTTACCAAAACCCTTTGCAGATTTATGTAATTCATATGGTATTCACAATAAAAAAACTTTTACAATTGAATGTCCTAAGATAGAAGATAAATATTTTCTTAGTTTTTTGTGTGGCTGCATAGATGGAGATGGAAGCATTGGAACTATTCCCTCAGGTAAAATAAGAATGTATCTTTGTAGTGCATCATTATCTTTTCTTGAAGGTATAAAATGCAAATTAAAAAAATATAATTTAGATGATTATATAAATTCAGGTAAGAGAATACCTCCAGTTTATAGATTGAAATGGAAAACAGAAGCAACTGCAAAACTTTGTGATTTGATGTATAAGAGTAAGTATGCGGGTAAAAGAAAAAAGAAAATTTATACAACTTTTCTTAAAAAGGGGGTGATGCCAAGCCATGTCCAAGAAACCTAAAATACTAATTTTATCAGATTCTCCTGCTTTAGATTCGGGCATGGGTTAACTGGTCGGGGACATAGAGAGCTTGCTCAGAGGCTACATAACTCAGGTCGCTATGAAATTGCCTCCTTCGGTTGGTTTTTTCAATCTGCACAGCAAAGAGGAGTTAAGTGGGACTTTCCCTGGAGACAATTTACTAACTCACGTACAGATAAACCTTACGGACATCCTGACAATTGGCCCAATCCATCTCAGCGAGATTGGGAAAATAGTGCTATTTATCAAGTTATAAACGAAATGTTTAAGCCTGACGTAGTAATCGCTATGGGGGACGAATGGATGGTCGATTACTTGTATAAAATCCCCATTAGAGATAACTTTAAGCTCATCCACGAGGTTCCCATCGACGGAGAACCTATCCCAAGACAATGGGCAAGAGATTTTAAAACTGCCGATGTTCTTATTAGTATGTCTGAATATGGCAAGCGAGTAATACAAGATGCAGATAAAAATTGCAACGTTACTGTTTTACCAAGAGGAATAGATACTTCAGTATTTACAAAAATTAACACACCTAAAGAAATGCTCAGAAAGTCATATATGCCAACAGCACAAGGAAGATTTGTTGTTGGCGTTTTTAATAGATTTCAAGATAGAAAACAAATTGGTAGAGCAGTTGAAGCATTTGCAAAGTTTATTTCCGATGGAAAACATAAAGATTGTGATTTATATCTTCATTTAGATATGAATGATGCTTTTTCAGTAAGTCAGAAGAAAACATTAGATGGTGAATTTGGACTTATTGAAAGATATGGAATACGAGATAGAATTATTGTAAATAAAGACATAACTGTTGAAAAAGGTGTTACTAGTGATGTATTAAACGCTCTTTATAACTGTTGTAATGTATATCTATCAACTACACAAGGAGAAGGTTACGGTCTAACGGTGGCAGAGGCCTTAGCTTGTGGACTACCTTGTATTGCTACTAACTATACTACTATTCCTGAATTATTAGGCAGAGATGGCTCCCGCGGTTTATTAGCAAAAGTTCAAACTTACATAACAGGTATGTATAATATAGAGCGGGCTTTAGTTGATACTGATGATGTTGCTAGATTACTAGAAAAACTCTATCGCTCTCCTTCGCTTAGAAAACAAATTGGAGACAATGCTAGACAACACATACAGCAGACAAGATGGGACACCATTATAAAACAATGGGAAAAACTCATCGATGATTGTTTACGTCCAATCCCTTATAGATTAAAAAGTGAAAAATCTATCATAGTAGAAGACATTAAAGATATAAATATATATGGAGCTGTATTTGAAAATACTGGATTTTCAATCACAACACAAGGAATATCAAAAGGATTCAAGCAGTTAGGTTGGAACACAAAGATAACAGAAGGTGGTGGGCGCACCATTGGTCATGAAGTAGATAAGGATATTCACGATTTAATAAACGCAGAATCATCAAACAACCTTGCTTTTATTAATCATATTCCAGAACACGCTTTTAAAATTGCAAGTAGTTGCAATGCTAGACATAAAATTATTTATTTTCCTTTTGAATTGGACTGTATGACTTCAGATATTGTTGGAAACATAAATAGACTAGCTGACGTATATTGTTGCCCATCAAGCTTTTGTGAGAACATAGCAAAGAAAAGTGGTGTGTTAAACACAGCAGTCATACCTTTAGCAAGCGACATTGATGTAAGCGCAGAACCAGCAACACTAAAGACAAAGAAAAAGTATAAGTTTTTAGTATTAGGAAACTTAGGGGACAAAAGAAAGAATGTTCACTTTATTATAAGAGCCTTTATGAGGTCGTTTACAAGTAATGACGATGTTTGTTTAGTATTAAAATCAATGCCTGGTCATCAAGATAGCGACCCTAGTGAACTTGTAGAAACAGAGAAATATGGATGTGAAAATCCACCAGAGACAGAAGTTATACATAGTGAAGATAAAGATATAGCAAAATATTACGCAGCCTGCGATTGTTTAGTGATGCTTTCAAGATGTGAAGGGTGGGGACATCCTGTATTTCAAGCTTTAATGTTTGGAATGCCAATAATTGCATCTAACTATGGAGGCTACTTAGATTTTATAAATAAAGGGAAAAACGTACAGCTTATTGATGGCGTTCTTCAGCAAGCTAATGCTTCACCAGTATTTAAAGCTAATGAGAAATGGTTTATACCAAACTTTGACGACACAGTTGGAGCTATGAAAAAAGCATATACAGTTAATATGCGAAAAACAGGTGAGAACTATGTAGCTGACTACAGTTGGAAGAAAACAGCAGAAGCAATAGAAAAAGTTTATAATGAGAAAATAAATAAAAATAAAAAAGTAAAAGTATATTATGAACGTATGATTAAGAATCTATGGAATGAAGATAATGAAATAGGGTTTAAATCATATGCACCTGTAAATTATGAGTTTGTAAGTGATTATAATGATGCAGAATTACAGATATTGGACATAACAAGAATTTCAGACAAACACTATCTTCGTTGCGAAAATTATATCTTATTATTCCACACCTTTGGAGAGTGGGCAAATGAAAGTCCATCAAAATATTATGATTTATTTAAAAATGCAAAATTTGTTTATTCTCATATTGATTTAGCTCCTCTGTATCCTGAAATAGATAAAAATAAATTCATGAGAGGTCCTTGGGGTTGCAATCCTGACATATGGTTTAAGCAAGCAGACTTTAAAAATGATTTATTTCAAATATTATGCACAGGAGAAATAGCTTCTACTGAAGGAATAGAGGAAAGTATAGCTGTCTGCGATAAACTAAAAACAAAAATGATACACGTTGGACCAAACTTACAGTACAAAAATCATTCGTATAAAAGCGTTTCAAATTTAAGCCACAAGGACATGAGAGAAGCATATAATAACAGCTTGTGGGTTTCTGGTATGCGTAGAATAGAAGGATTTGAAAAGCCTGTTTGCGAAGGATTGCTTTGTGGTGCAAGACCAATTTGCTTTGATACTCCTTTATATAGACATTGGTATGGAAACTTAGCTAGATATGTTAAAGAAGGAACACAGAGAGAAACGAGTGATGATATAATTAGGGTAATGACTGATGAATATGCTGTTGTTACTGATGACGAAAAAACAGAAGTAAGAAATAGATTTGGATGGAAGAATGTATCTAAAAAATTCTGGGAAAAAGTAAAACAAATAGGAGATTATAATGCAGTTGCCTAAAACGAATGTAGATGAGCAGTGGAGTGAATGGTGTAAAGATAAAAAATTTGCTTTCTTATCACCTTATCAGTGTCCATTTGGACAATTTAGAGAAGATATAGTTAATGGATGCACTGGTTTCCCTACATTATTTGGTGGCGCTGACTTCTATTGGTATCCTGACTTAAAAGACTTGGAAGATTTTGATTTCTTAAAAAAATATACTCATATGTTTATTAATGTATACCCTGAATACTTCCACGTAGTAAAGAAAATAAAAGAAAAAGTTCCAGAACTCAAAATATTAGGAATTACAGATATACAAACTCATGTTTTAGCCTATTGGTCACTTGAGGATACAAAGCTTTTCGTTGAAAGTATAAATCTATATGATTATATATTCTGCACAAATGCTGATGAGGTTGCTGTTTTTTCTCAGTGTCTAAGAGAGAACAAAGGAAGATGTCAATATACTGGCTGGCCAATGTATTATGAACTTACGCATACGCAGAATATAATTGACCCTAAAAATAAAGATGTTAATTTGATTGCTCTTGGTATTTCAAACCCGGGTGGTTTCAATAGAGATTTACTTGCAAATCTTGCAGTTTGGAAGCAACTAAAAGAAAGATTTAAAGATTTAAAAGCGTTTATGTACTATGTTACTCCTAATAAAAAAGAAGAAATACAAGAAATTATCAATCTGCATGGCTGTAAAGATATAGAACTTGTTGATGAGCTTGGGTATGACAAGGCTATTGAATATTTAAGTCAAGCATTCCTTTCTATACATATGTATACATTTAAGGTTGTAGGTAGATTGGCTCAAGATTGTGCTGCCTTAGGAATTCCTACAATTGGAACAATTGCTAATCTTCCAAATAGATTATGCTTCCCTAGATTAAGTGTCAATGATTACGATGTTGATGCTGCCGTTGAAATTGCAACAGAAGTATTAATGTCACCGTATGTATATAATAAGCTAAGAGATTATGCATTACATCAAGTGAAGTTTTATAGTGTTGAATCTACAAAACAAAGAGTTTTGAAGGTTCTGAATTATGACAAGTAAATGTGCGTTGTGCAACTCTGAATCTAACTCTTTAAAGTATGCTATGAGTAGGCTTGGATTCCCTATACTTATAAGACAATGTGATGTTTGTGGGCTCATATTCCAGCATTATTCAGAATCAATTAACCCAGATAAGCTTTATACTGCTGGATATTATTCTGGAGATAGCAAGTATTCATATATTGACGAACGTAACGATAAATTCATAAGAGACATCGAAAATAAGCGTAGGATAGCTAATTTAAAGACTTTTTTCCCTAAAGATAGAGATTTATCACTACTTGATGTTGGTTGTTCGTTCGGTGCATTAGTTGAAACAGCTATCCAGAACGGCATGGATGCTCATGGCATTGATATATCAGAACATGCTACGTCATACTCAAGCAAGCTTATAAATAAGGACGTATGCGATGGAATCGATGGTAAATACAGCATTATCACTATGATAGAGGTTGTTGAGCATTTGAGAGACATAAATAGTGCTTTAAGCAATTGTTATAATGCTCTTGAAGATGATGGTGTTTTATTGATACAAACTACAAATATGGATAGTGTTGTTAGAAGATTTGAAGGAGATAAGTCTAGATATTTCTTGCCGGGTCATTTATTTTACTTTTCAATAAAAACATTGACTGCGATGCTTAAAAAACATAATTTTAAAATTGAAAAAATATACTTTGGTCATGAAACAGGGTTCTTACCAGCTATTATGCGTAAGTCAATTGCAAATTTAGATAGATATAATGCTCCTGATTGGCTTATTGTGCTTTATACTATTTTTGTTCATTTATTGAGCAAGTTACACATAGGAAAACTTGCTGTTCATAATGGAGTTGTAATCGTGGCACGAAAGATTGGATAATAATATGGAAGACGATAAGAAAAAATTTGATGTTAAAGCTTGGGGTGGTGTTAATGGTAGGGTTCTTGGTAAATGTAAATATTGCAAAAGCTTTTCATTTGCTGAAGTTATGTTAGTTGACCCAGAAGACAAGAAGCCATATCATAGCCAGTGCAAAGAAAAACATGATAGAGAAATAGCAGACAGTACGCATAATATGACAGAAGAAACAAATAATTAAAAAGGAGGTGTAAGGATGCCGAGAGGGGATAAAACTGGTCCTGCTGGAAAAGGACCAAAAACAGGTGGTCAAAGAGGAACATGTGTAGGTGCAAGTCCAAAGGGAACTCTTCCAAGAGATGGAAGAGGTGGAGGTCAGGGTAATGGTCGTGGTCGAAAAAGATAAATTATCAATTTATTTTAAAGGTGAAGTTGGCGATAATCAATCATGGGGCATTTCAACAATAGGAAATGTTCAAGGTTTTTTATCTCTTAATCACAATGTTTATATAGAAGCAATGAACAGATATGGAAACGTTCCTGCTGATATTGAAAGTTGTTTAAGTAATACTTCACCAGATTACGACGTTTTTATTCGTCAAGGGCTTGCAGAACATATGCATGAACTTGCCCATATTAATAAGCAAATTGTCAGAATAAGCTTGTCGTGTTGGGATAGCTCACTTATATCAGAAGAAGCTGCTGAGATACATAATAAGCACTGTGATGGTGTTTTAGCGTTGTCTGAATTTACAAGAGACGCATTTAGAGGCATGGGAGTTAATATCCCGATACATATTGGTGGTCAAGGATATGATGAATCTTTATTCTATCCAGAAGAGATAAGAAAAGAAAGACCTTTTACTTTTGTTACTGTAGCTGTTGCTCAAGGAAGAAAAGGAACTCATGCTCTTATCAATTCATTTGAAAAGGCATTCTCTGATAATGACAATGTTAAGCTAATAATTAAATCAAATAGTTGGGGAAGCTTAAAGGACTATGGAGTAAACTCTAAGAATATCGAAAAGGTTTATGCTGAGTATACAAGAGAAGAGCTTGCAGAGTTATATAGGAGTTGTGATTGCTTTGTTTTACCAACAGAAGGTGACAGCTTCGCCCTCCCTGGTTTAGAAGCTATGGCATCAGGACTTCCACTTATCATTACAGGGTTTGGTGGTCCACGTGACTATTGTACAGATGAAACTGGATATAGAATTAACTTTAATTTAAAAGATGCTGGATATCTTAATGGATTACAAGCTGTTGTTGATGAAGAACATTTAGTATACCTACTAAAGCATGTATTTGAAAATCAAAATGAAGCACTTGCCAAAGGCAAGAATGGTGCTAGGATTGCAAAAGAGTATTGGACTTGGAAGAAAGACGCAGAAAGAAATATAAGCTTTTTTAAAGCACTATTGGCCAAGAAAGGGCAAATATGAGAATGGTGAGTATAATTCTCCTGTGGTGGTCGAGGACGAAAGAATTAGAGAAAATGGCTCAAGAGTGTTTAAATAGTGTTTTAAAGAATACTCTATATGAAAATTATGAAGTTATAATTATAGAAAATAAACCAACAGTTCACAATGAATCAAAGGCTATTGATGCAGTTTATCCTAGTAACTTTTTAAAAGAACTTAATAATGATAAGGTGCGTATTTTTACACAAGACGAAAACTTAGGATTTGTAAGAGGAAATAATTTAGGATTTAAACTTGCTGGCGATAATGATGTACTGCTTTTAAATAATGATACACAAGTTCCTGAAGGATGGTTAGCTCCTATCGTCGCTGTTTTAGATAGTCATGATGATTGTGCAATGGCAATGCCAATACAAATTCATAAAGGAAGTTCTGAATATTTTGAATTAGACGGAGATATTCCTAAAATATTAGAGTATCTTAAAAACATAATAAAGCGAAGCGACCATGTTGACAAGTCTGAACCAATGATAAACGGAAACTGGTTACCACTTTGTGCAACTCTGATAAACAGAAAAGCATTAAAAAAAGTTGGAGACCTAGATGAAAACTTTGCACTTGGTGGATTTGAAGATATAGATTATTCTTGGAGGTGTCTTGATGCTAATACTAAGCTATATGTTACTAGTGGCTCTGCCATATTTCATCACTATGGTCAGTCTTTTCATTATCACGAAGGATATGCAGAAGTTTGGGTCGATAAAGGAAAATACTTAATGAATAAGCATGATGCAAAGCAAGATTCAAAGGGAAATTGCTATCGTGAAAAAGACAAACCAGAAGGCTGGAAGCCCCAATGAAAACAAAGCCTGTGGTTTCGATAGTTCTTCTTATGCACAACATATCTCCTTGGCTTATTGAGTGCAGTAGATGGACATTTAAAAGTATAAAAGAACACACAGTTTATCCTGCATATGAGCTTATAGTTGTAGATAACGCTTCAAATGCAAAAGGATGGGAAGAGCTTAATAAGAGTTTTGTTGAGCAAGGAGCTATAGTTGTTAGACATGAAGTTAATTTAGGAATGACTGGTGGTTTTAATTCTGGCTTAGACATGTCGTCAGGAGAATATATATTTTTTATTGAAAACGATGTAATAGCAACAGATTTTTGGGTTACAAATGGCCTTAAATGCTTTGTTGAAAATCCATTATGTGCTATTGTTAAAGCAGGTGAAAACGATAAGCTTAGAGATAACAGCAAAAAAGAAAGCGAATACGACCAAGAGTTACGATATAAAGAAATACAGGATTCAAATCATGCATGGTTAAAACAGTATATGAATCAATCTCCTAAAGACTTGGATAATGAAGAAGCGTTTGGAATAGACGCTTGGACGTCTCTGTGGTGCTTTGGCTTTAGACGCTCTGCACTTAAAGACATAGGTGATGAGTTGTTTGATGAAAAGATTGGTCTTAATTGGGACGAAGATATAGATTTAATATGGAGACTTAGAAGTGCAAAGTGGAAAACTATGGTTTACGATAAAATGTATGTTTTTCATAGGGCTTCTCAGACTTGCAGTTTAAAAGGTCAGTATGCTGAATCGCCTGAAAAAGAAGCAGGTCGTCAACACTTTTATAAAAAACATGACGTTCTATTTTCTGAACATGGTTGGGCAACACCAAGAAAGAGCAGGGCAAAGGGAGAGGCGCTAGGACACACATATCATGAGTTGGAAAATAAAAGCAATTGACAGGTTGATATTTTATGATACAATTTTATATAGAAGGATTAAATAAACATGTCATTATTTACAGAGAAGGCGGTTGTGATTCCGTTATCCGGGCAAACAGAGAACCCCGATATGCCTAAAACTTTATCTTTAGATAGTGATGATATATTTAACAAGAAGTGCAGAGAGGTTTCTTTACGGTGTATTACCACCTTGTCGCAAGACGCAATAATAAACCGTCCCCCTATACGGATATAGCTGTGGGAGGCAAAAAAAAGTTCTGCATTTTAAGTTAGAGTTTATTCTTAATACTGTGGCGTGAGTAGTATATATCTAACTGGTATATACTATCCGTAAGGCCGGGGTTCTGTCAAAAGGAATTGCCTTATCTCGCGCCATTACTTTATAAAGAAACTTAGGAGAAGATGATGAGTAAGAAGCTTGCATTTGGGTGTGGCAATATTAATTATCATGAATTAGGATATAATAATGTTGATGTAAGAAAGTTTCCTCACGTTGACCACGTTGCAGATATTAGTAAGAAGCTTCCTTGGAAAGACGAAGAGATAGATGAAATACTTGCTGAAAGTGTATTAGAGCATATACCTCATGGGCTCATGAACACCACGTCTTCTTATAGTAGAGCCCATCTGAAAACCATTGATGTTTTAAAAGAATGGTGTAGAGTTTTAGTTGTTGGTGGTAGATGTATTGTAAAGGTTCCGAATATCAGAGGTTTAATAAATAACTATATTGCTAAAAATATTCCTGATAGAGATTTCTACATGTACCTATATGGTGGTCAGAATTATCCGGAAAACACGCATACATCTGGATTTACTCCAGAAACGCTAGTTGAAGTAATGCAATTAGCTGGTTTTAGAGATGTAGTTCTAAGAAATGCCCACAATTATGACGAACCATTAGACATGGAGCATTCTTGGGAAATGGCTGCGATAGGAATTAAATAACATGAAATATTATCCAGAAGAAGCAAATATAGCATATGATAAGAAGTATTTTACAAGTGGTGTTTATGATAAAACAGCTCATTGTAGTTCTCAGGATATTTTCAGACGACAGGTAGAAATGATTACTGATGTTATAGGAAGTATAGATGGAAAGACAACGCTTGATATTGGTGGTGCTGTTGGTTGGTTTGCACAACGATGTAAAGATGTTGGTGCTACGGCGTTTTGTCAGGATGTGAGTGCTTGGGCATGCGAAAACTCTCCTATAAAAACAAATATGCGTTGTGGAGACGCTGGAAAAGGATTACATTTTAAAGATGATTTTTTTGATGTTGTTACATCAATAGAATCCATTGAACATATTGATGATGCAAAGAATTGTATAAAAGAAGTTAGTAGAGTATTAAAACAAGATGGACTATTTTATTGCTCAATAGGATTATCTAAGTCTCCAAGTCATATTTGGGTAGGAACTATTGATGAGTGGGAAGAAATTATAGAACACACAATTGGACTTAAAGTTGATAAAAAGCTTACAGATAAGATGAGAAACCATGATTATTGTAAGTTGCAAAATTGGAGTGCAATAATAGCTAGGAAAACAATATAATGCTTGCAGGAGGTTCGTTTTGAGAATACTTATAATGGCTGGAGGCAAAGGAGTAAGATTGCTTCCATTAACTAAGTATCATCCTAAAATCTTAACTAGCATACACGGGAAAGCTTTTCTTCATTATATATTAAATCTCTACAAGAAACACGACGTAATACTAAGCATTGGACATCAAAAAGAAGCAATTAAAGACTGGTGCAAAGAAAATAAAGTCTATGTAGAATATGCAGAAGAAAGTGAAGAATTAGGTCACTCTGGAGCAATTCTAAATGCACAACCTTTATTAAACAATGTAAAAATGTTTGCAGTAGTGAATGGGGACACATACCACAATATTGACATAGATGATGTTAAAAAAGGATTTTTGTCTGACAAAGAGCATATGGCTATGCAGATATATGCTACAAACAAACTAACAAATAAACCAGATTGTTCTGGTATTTACATACTAAAGCAAGAGTGTTTTAAATACTTTAGAAAAGGAATTCACACTGATGATATTTTACGTTGTATTCCAACTACTAAGGTATATCTTAATAATAACTATTATCTAGATATTGGAACTCATGCTGGATTGAAACTTGCAAAGGCATCGAAAATATTATGATTTATCGTGCTAAAGCTCCTTTGAGATTAGGTTTTGGTGGTGGCGGAAGCGATGTTCCTCCTTTTGTTGATGAGCATGGTGGTTATGTACTTAACGCCACAATAAACAAATATGCTTATGTTACACTAGAGATTACCAATGAAAATAAAATAACGATATGCTCAAACGATTACAAGCAAACAGTAAGTTATAATGGCTCTGAAAGACTTCCATATGACGGGAATCTTGATTTAGTGAAGGCAGTTATAAATAAGATAAAGATTCTTTATCCTTCTAAAAATATTAATTCTTGCAATATATTCATCAGAAGCGATGCTCCACCAGGCGTTGGACTAGGAACATCAAGTGCTGTTGTTGTTGCTCTTCTTGGTGTGTTTCTTGAAACTTTAAGCATTAGGATGAATCTTTCTGCAATAGCTCATTTGGCTTGGGAGATAGAACGAGTTGATATGAAGATGCAGGGTGGCAAGCAAGATGAATATTCAGCAGTTTATGGTGGAGTTAATTTTATAGAGTTTCATAAGGATGGAGAAGTAATAGTAAACACTCTTCGTCTTAGCAAAGCCGTCATAAATGAGCTACAACACAACTTGCTTCTTTGTTATACAGGAACTAGACATACATCACATGACATCATTAGGGAGCAAATTAAGCTATCTCGCACCAATGAATTACAGCACATAAAACAAATAGCAGTTGCAATGAAGGAAGACTTACTCACAGAGGAACTAGACATACATCACATGACATCATTAGGGAGCAAATTAAGCTATCTCGCACCAATGAATTACAGCACATAAAGCAAATAGCAGTTGCAATGAAGGAAGACTTACTTACAGAGGAACTAGATAACTTTGGGCAGTTACTTCTTTCTGATTGGAGATACAAGAAGAGACTATCGTCTCAAATATCAAATAAAACACTTGATTCATTGGCTGACAAAGCAATTGATGCTGGCGCTGAGGGATTAAAGATTACTGGTGCCGGTGGTGGAGGTGTTTTTATTATATATTGTAATTGGAGGAAAAAATTACATATAGCGAAAACTATGTCAGACGCAGGGTGTCAGATTCTAGATTTTACGATTACAAAGACTGGCTTAGAAACTTGGGCAGTTTAAAAAGGAATTAAATTATGTCAAGAAGTGTGAACTATAGTAAACCAGATGAAGATGTCAGAATATTACTTTCGCTTGTTATTGATGCGGTGGTTGATGATACTGTGGTGCAGTATTTTATAGATAGAGCAGATAATTATATTGATAGCCGTTTAGCTACTAGATATAATGTTCCTTTTACCCAAGCAACAACTCCGCCTATATTAAATGATATTTCTTCTAATTTGGCTGCATATTCTGTCCTTAAAAGATTAAAAATTGAGACAAATGATACAGAACAGGATTATGCTAGAACATTTTATAACGATGCAATGAAGAGCTTAAAAGAGATTAGTAATGGAATAGTTGAGGTTCTTGATAGTAGTGGAAACATAATACAACCACTAAGTAGAACTGGAATTGTTTCTTCAACTAAAAATTATGAACCTGTTTTCAATGAAGGAAATGAAATTGATTGGAGAATAAATCAAGATAAAGTTTCAGATGAGAAGGATTCATACAGATGAATAAAAAAATAGAAGAAAATTTATTTGGAGGTGTCTTAGATGTCAACTCCATCTTATAGCAATTTAGTAACACAGGTTGTTACAAGATTAAAGCAAGATAATAGGCTGTCGACAGTTAGTGATAGCTCAATTTTTGCAGGTAATAACCCATCACGAATTTTGCTGTGGCCAGCAGTTTTAGTATCACTAGAGAACGTTGAAGAAGTTTGGAGAACGTTTTGTGGTAAAACTGGTGGTAGAAAAACAGCAATATGTACATTAAGATTAACAGTTTTATCAAGAGTAGCTACTGGAGCATCTGGATACACAGATGGTCTTAGAGCAACCGAAGATATAGTGCAGTCCATTGATAACATAATCCAGTCAGATATGTCTATCAGTGGAGTAGCATACAATAGTGAAACCAAAACAAAAACATTTGCGCAAGGACAGTACGATAACACACCTGTTATTAGTGCAGATGTTGAGCTAGTAACTCAGCTAGGTTTCACGCGCGCAAGTAGTTAAGGAGATTAATTATGGCTAATATAGGTGCTGTTGGTTCTGATTCTCAATTTGGATTTGCAGAAGAATCCGTTTGGGCTTCAGGTACACCAACTATTGATAAGTTTGTTCCATTTTTGAGTGAAAGCTTACAATTAGAGCGTAATGTTATTATGACAGACGCTATAAGAGGAGCAACAGCTCGAAGTATATGGAGAGAAGGTGCTGAGAGAATTGGTGGAGACTTAAATGTTGAAGTCCAACCTGTTGGTATGTATACGTTGTTTAAACACGCTCTTGGAAGAGCTGTAACTGCTGGTCCTAGTGGAGCTGGTGACCATTATGCTCATGATATTTATCCAAGTGGAACTCTACCTGAGGGTTTAAGACTAGAAATAGGCAGAACTGGTGTTTCTGGTGGTAAATTCACATATAGAGGTTGTAAGATAAATCAAGTTGCTCTAAACTGTTCAGTTGGAGACCCTCTTACTGCTACGTTTAGCTTTTTAGGTAAAGATGAAACAGCAGACCAGACTGCGCCAACAACTGCAACATCTATCTCAGGACTCAATCCTTTGACGTTTGATGAAGGAGAGATTACTATAGATGGTACGTCTCAAGAGGTTTCTGGTTTTTCTCTTACGATTAATAACAACTTAATTGAAGATAAGGGAGCATTAGGAACGAGATACAGAGTTGCTATACCTAGAAGTGGATTTAGAGACGTTACAGGAAGTCTAAATCTTGAGTTTGACAACCTTGATATGTATAGAAGATATACAGGTGGTACAGAGACAGCGTTGAAGCTTAAATTTACAGCTGACGACTTGATTGGAGCTGGTACTCAGGCTCATGAGCTTGAGATTGATTGTCCACGAATCATATTTACTGGAACAACTCCTGTTGTTGGTGGTCCTGAACTTATTTACTTCGACATGCCTTTTGTTGCATTGTACGACGAAGACCAAGGTGATGGTTTTCAGAACGAAGTAAAACTAAGGGCTATTACATCTGATGTTACTATTTAATTAAACACTGTGGGGTGGCGTTAAACCCACCCCGCACAAACGAGAGAGGGAAGAAATGTCTAAATCATATTTAAGTCAAACAAAAGTAATTGATGTTGATGAGGAGAAAGTAACTCTTTGTAGTTATAGTTATGCTTTACAGAAGCAAATAGCAGAACTCACATCTCAGGAAAAATCATCAGAAGCTATAGATTTGTTTCTTGAAAACTCAATAAAAGATTGGACTCTAACAGACGAAGAAGGTAATAAGCTTGCTATCACTAGAGACGTTCTTAATTGTTTAGCTGGTACCTTTGTGAATAAAGTCCTTAAAGAAGCAACTGACTTTAATAATCTCAATGTTGGAGAAATAAAAAACTCCGTAGGGCAGTAAGAGCGTCTGCCTCTCAAGCTGGGCTCAAGGAAACGCCTGAAATTTTATCTATATATTCTTTTTGTAAAGAGTTTCATTGGACGATTGAAGAATTTTACAGTCAACCAAAAAGAGAATTAGAAATGCTTGCTGTTGTTATGTCTGAGATTTCTCGGATAAAAAAAGAACAACAAGTAAAAGCCCAATCTAGAAATACTCCACGAAGGAGATAATCATGCTTGCTCCACCATTTGCATCTGTAGGTACAGGCGTAGGCGGTTCTACTGCAATCCAAGTCAAAGTTGATTTTAGAAATATATATCGTAGCTTTAAGACGCTTGAAAGAAAAATGGGGCAGATGCGAGTTCCTTTAAAGCAAGCGGCTGTTGATTATATGACTAAAAAGGTAATAAAACAACGCTTTCAGCAATCAAAAGGCGTTGTTAGTTGGAAGCAACATTCATCAGAAACAATCAAGAGACATGGGTCTCATAGGTTACTGATTTTATCTGGAAAATTGAAAGAGTCCGCTACTGGAGGTAGCGGCTTTTTTATTAATTATCACACTTATCGTGGCGTTCACAGCGCACATTTTGGTAGCTCACTTGATTATGCTGTTGCTCACGACCAACCAAGAGGAACATATTTTGATACTGGTAAATCACAAATACCAGGTAGACCTTGGAGTAACGTTACCCAAGAGAACGCTAATAAAATGCGTGATATATTTATGAAGTGGACACAAAAAAAAATGAATGAATCAGGGTTCAGAAGGATGTAAATTATGCCATTGCAAGCACAGCGAGCATCAGGAACAGTTGAAATCTTTTTTAGACAAGTTGGTATGCAAAGACTAAGCGGTTATGTTAATGCAGAGTTTAAAAAGATGTCGGGTAGACAGTCATACTATGTAGGTATGATGACTTCTCGCATGGGATACGCCATGCTGGGTATGTCTGCTTCTATTGTAGCATTTGCAGCATTGTCAGTTAGAGAATTTGCTAAATTTGACCAAGCAATGCAAAATACCGCTTCTGTTACTAATGCGACAGCAGATGCAATGGTAGAACTTACGGAAATAGCGTTAGAACTTGGCACTAAAGGTTCTGCATCTGCAAGAGAAGTAGCTGATGGAATGTACGCATTAGGTTCTGCTGGCTATGAAGTAAAGGAAATTCTTGAAACAATAGAACCTGTAATGCATCTTGCTGTTGCTACGCAAACAAATATGACTGAGGTTTCTCGTACTCTTATGCAAACACTTAAAGCATTTGGTAAAGAAGCTAAAGACGCAGGACACTTTGCTGAAGTTTTTGCTGCTGGTATCTCAAGTTCTCAGTTACGAATGGAATCATTAACAGGAGCATTTAAGCATTTAGGTCCTGTCGCTAAAGAAGTTGGAATGTCTATTGAGGAAGCTGTAGCTGTTTTGGCATTACTTGCTGATGTTGGTATTCCAGGTCCTATGGCTGGTCGTCATTTTAGACGTATAATACAAGGCACCATTGCTGAAACTCCAAAGGCCGTAAAAGTTCTCAAAGATTTGGGCTTAGAATATGATGACCTTAATATTAAACTGCACGGTGTAGAAAAAGTATTTACGACACTTAGTGAATCTGGGGCTGATTTAGGTGATATATTTGCATTATTTGGATTGCGTGCATCTGCTTCTGGTGCCGCACTCAAGAGAGTTATACCAGATTTTGACGAATATTTAGAAAATGTATCAGACGGTGAAGCTCTAATGCAGATGTTTAATATACAAATGAAGGGGTTGGACGCTCAATTTAAAAAATTCAAAAATACACTTGTTGTTTTTATGATACGAGCTGTTGCTCCTTTCATTCCAGCCATTAGAAGAATAGTTGAAAGTTTGACTGAATTTTTTGATATGTTAAGCAGAGCTCCAAAGTGGGTTCACGCTTTAATTGGGATTGGTGCCATTGTAGCTGCTCTTGCACTTGCTTTCCTTGGATTGAACTTTGTCTTAGTTGGTTTGCTTACTCAAGGAACCTTTACTTTTAGGTTGCTAAGCGAAGCTATTCACACCACTTATGTAATGTCAAAAAGAACAATGAGAGGTATCTTTGGTATAAAAACGAGTATAAACGCAACAACTGTAGCAACAATGTCTTTAGCGAAGGCATTTGCACTTCTTGGAATAGCGGCTGTCTCCGCTTTTGCAGGATGGGGTCTTGGAAGAATTATAGCAGATTTAACTGGAATAGATGAAATAATCACTAGTTTTTATGACAAGCATTTTTTTGGTACGTCTGAAAAAGAATATGCTGCCTATGTTAGAGATTATGCTGACGCTATAAAACTGCTAGAAGAAGAGTTTGGTAAAGCTTCTAAAGTAATTATAGAGTTTAGGCACGCAGTAGTAAGTGGCAGTGAAGTCCTTGTAGCATATGGAAAAGTTGCAAAAGACGCACGAATAGAAATAGAAAAGTTAGCTAGGGCGGAGGCTGTTGCAGGAGAGGCGTTATTTGCAAAAAATTTAGCTGATTGGGAAAAAGTAAAAGAAGGTCTTTTAGAGTTTAAGGCAGAAAAACCAGAGGAAAAACTTAAAGTTCTTGAAGAATACTATGCAAAAGTAAGATGGTTGGCT
>Ga0207997_1000696_pt1 | contig 17186 bp, 29 predicted proteins | sample AntAceMetag02UKN_FD_184777 | JGI IMG/M metagenome (GOLD analysis project Ga0207997, IMG submission 184777) | Saline lake microbial communities from Ace Lake, Antarctica - Antarctic Ace Lake Metagenome 02UKN (SPAdes) (version 2) | ecosystem: Environmental > Aquatic > Non-marine Saline and...
ATAAAATAATTCATTTTCTTTAATATCAAAAATTCCAATACTAAAACTTCCTAACTTATTTTTTAAAATCTTCTCAACTGCTTTTTTTATTGCTGTTGGTCTATTCATACTTTTTAAATATCTCTCGAAGTGTTTTAAGAAGATATTAAATAAATTGTAGGTGTCGGAATGGTTATTTTGTGCATAATCGCTTATAATCCCATTATGGACAAAAACAAAACCATCTTTCTTAAAAGGTTGTGCGTAATTTATATTAAATCCACTCGTGCTTATCCTCTCATGCCCTAAAACAAATCTACTATTATTAAACAATTTCTCATTATCAAATAAATTTATTTTCTCCTCGCTGGTGAGAATTGTGTTTTTGTCATCAAAATAAAACCCTTCGCTGTCGCTGTTCCCAACAAAACTGTTAAAAGTCGCCGAATTATAGGCGTTTAAATAATTATTTTGCGGGTCCGCTTTTTTGCTGTTGGTTTTAATCAAAAAATTTAAATTACACATTTTAATACCTCGCTTTGATTTTGATTTATAATATTTATAGTTGCGTGGGAATTTTCTTTTAAATTAATCACAACTTCGCCCTTATTTTTATTTTGTAGTCGTTTTAAGTCCGCCCTATTTAACCGAATTGTTTTAAATTTGGTTTTGTGTTTTGTTGTCCTTTTTTTAAACAAATATTCCGCACAATTATAAACAATTTCAAAAACCGCCATAAACTCCCGCCAAGAATTAACCCCACATAAATTTATACTTCTCCACTCAATCCCCCGCCCTTCATTTTCTGAGGTTGTGTTAAATTCATTATATCGCCCTCGCTGTTCACGTTTCTCCCAAGTAAGTTTTTTAATCTGTTTCGCATAATCTCGGAAGTATTGATTTAAGATTTTTTCTTTTGTTTCTTCGCTTATTTTGTCGCTGTCCTTAATAGACTTAAAAAACAACTCCCTCAACTCCTCGAAAAATTCAAAATTTAATTTATCATGATATTTCTTATTTTGGTTTAATCCAATATGAAAATGATTTCCTGCGGAAGTGTTAAAATCTAAAACCTCGTTTAATGGATACCCCCTAAAAAACCCCTTAAATTCTTCTAGTGCTTTAATATAAGTTTTTTTGCTCCCCATTATACCACTCACAAACTCCAAACATTCCTCATTCTCAAATTTATTAGAATTTCTTAAACTACCATCGCCAACAATCTTCCAACTTCCTTTTTTACCCCTATCAAAATTAACCAAATCACTGTTAAAACAACATTCTATTTCAATACCTAGTTTTATTCTGTTTCTATCCATTTTATTTATAATTAAAAAAATGAAAAAAATGCGGATTATTCCGCATTAGTTTCACTTAAATTAAAAGTTATTTCTCGCTCTACATTCTCGCCAATCAATAACTCAATTAAGGTTTTTAATGACCTTTGGAATTGCTCTAAAAATTCTGTCTGGGAATATACCGAATAGAAAGGAATTTTTATGATTCCATTATTCAATAAATCAACAGAATATAAGATATTTTTAGCCGAATTATTACCGCTTAATTCCCTATAAAAAATTGTCTTCGCTTTAAATCTTTCAAACTCGAAATTTTGGCGGTCGCCGTCGGTGTTCTCACCTGTATAAAATTCGTCTTCAATATTATCTAAGTTTAAAACACACGCTTTTTTTAACAACTCACCTAAAACCTTATTAACTTTTATAGTTAAAAATAAGGTGTCGCCTTCGGTGTCAAATTCGTTTCTTGTAGATGCTTTTAATTTGTTAATCTCTATTAACTTTTTTACCATTTTTTTAATTTCTCCGTATTTAGTTTATGAGGGGTGGAATTAACCGCCCTATCAATATAAAAAATTGTCGTCGCTGTTGCTGTGTTTGTGTTCTTTGTTTTTGTGTTCTTAATTACCATGATATATTTAACCAAAACTCCCTTATAAACCTTTCGTTTAATGGGATTATATGAAAGAGGGGTATAAACCGCCATAACCTATACCCCAAAAAACTCTTTAAAGATAAACAAATAAATTATTTTTATAGGGGAAGTAGATAAGATTAGTTTAACTATTACCCTAAAAGATAAATATTTTATGAAATGGTTTAAGGGTTGTGTTGCTTTATAGGGGAATTTCTTTTAATCTTTATTCAATAGGATTAAACGAAATAGAATTTTATACTATATCCTCTTTCCCTTCTATAAAAAACCGCTCCACAAAACTTCGCCGAGCGCTCAACATTTTATACAACTCACTCCTAAAAATCGCCTTATTTTGATATACTCAAAAAATAAGAAGGGGTTTAAGTGTAAGTGTCCTTTTTTTATAGGGGGGTAATTTAAAAGTGGTTATACTTAAACACCGCCTTATTTTTAAGGGTTGTTTTGTTAGTAGATAATAAGGCGAATAAAAACCGCTTTGTTTTAGCATCTATAAAACCGCTTTATTTTAGTGCCTAGAAAATAAGGTTTTTAATGCCTAGTAAAAACACCCCCCACAGAAACACACTTACAGCCTCCCTGAACCCTGCCTGGGATGCCTGTGATGCCTTTGACGCCTGTTAGAATGCCGGGTGATATATTTTTATTTTTTGTCTGCCTTGGATGCCTTGAGCTCATTATGTAATTGTGCATGTGCCTTGAAACTCATTAATACGAGATTTTTAATATTGTTATTTAACTTATTGCCATCTACATGATGAATACAACAACCTTTTGGTATTTGAATGCCTTGGTTCGCTAATCTCCATATTATAATATGCTCTTTACCTCTTTTTGGAGTACCGTTAGGGTTCATTCCGAATAATGGATGAGCCGTTATCCTATAACCATCATTGGTTATCAATTGAGAGCAGATATTCTTATGTAACTTGGTAATATTGTCAGTCATACATATAAAAACAACATTTCTTTATATAAAACTGCCCCCTAGGGATTTTCACTGGATAGTAACAACATTTAGGTGCCTGTTTTGGTTGCTTTTAGAAAATGTGAGGGTGTGTATGTGTGTTATGGACAATAAGTTAATAAGTTAGAGATAGAAACCGACTCTAAACCCGACAGGTACCTATATAATGGTGTATGAGCCATTATATGCATGTTTTGATATAGATTATATACTAATCATCATCGTCCTCGGGGTTTTCTCCGGCTAAAAGCTTCCCAATGTAGCTATGATAGCACTTTGACTTAGTTTTTGACCCTATTTTCTCGGCTACTTCCCTGTTTGATAAGCCAAACTCTTGACTTAATGTCAATAGTGCTCCTTTTAGGTATCTGGTCCGGGCTTCCTCTACTCTACTGACCACTTCACGGGTCTTAAGTGCTTCTATCTTCATCGCCTTATATTCCTCTTGGTCTATTACAGGAGTATCAAACCAATGCCCGTGGAAATCTGACTTTGTTACTCCATAGTCCGAATCTTTTTTCCCATATTTGTAAAGTTTCCTCTTTGAGGGGATTGAAAAAAAATTGAACTGCCCGCGAATCCACATATCGTTTTCATCTACGGTAACATAGCAATCTATTAAACAATTACTTCTATTTGTAGCAATTGATTTTGGCAAATCAAAGAATTCTGGTAAGCACAATATCGAAATTTGGTTATATTGTCCGCATTCACGAAAATAGTCCTTTACATTCTGCGTAGACTTCTTCATTGCCTTAACTCCTTCAAGGTCAGCTCCGGCTTCGTCAAATATTAAAACAGCTCCCTTGTGCTTTCTTCCGAGACGGTTTCCTTTCTTGATTAACTCGCTTCCGTGAAATACAATGTTGTCTTTACAACTAAATGGTACCAACGTACCATAGGCTTTCCAAAAAGCGTATGTCCAATACGCCGCAATGTGTTGAGCGAGTGTCGATTTTCCGCAACGAACTGTCCCCCTTCCACTTATAATTACGATAAGATCCCAATCATTTTTCACATTCTTAACCCATAAATCAATGGTATGCTTAAGGGTATCGTCCATATAGAAACCAGGACTACGTTGACCTTTGTAAGAACTAATTCCTTTTTCTTTATTCCACGGAAACCATTCCTCGCAAACCTTAGCCAAACTAAAATTCCTCCGCTGTTTTCTTTATCACTTCATCTTTAATATATTTGATGTCATCTTTTGCATTGTTGATAATTTCTTGAAGTTCTTTTATCGCTTTATCCTTTTCAGAATTAATTGTTCTCAAATCTTTTTGAGCTATTTCTTCTTCTAATGTTTGTATAAATATATTTCTTAGCTTCGGCATATTCTTTTTGCCAATTGTCCACGACCTTTTTTTACAAACTTCTGTAGTTCTATGAGACAACCCATGCTTAAAACTTTTTATGAAACGCCTACTAGCTCTCTCTATAAAGTCTCCGTAATCTCCACTCGGAACTATTTCAAAAGTATATAATGGAGCAGTCTTACCCATTATCTTCTTAACCCAGCCTTACTGGCATCTCTTTTATTTCCTGCAAGGAAGCCTCTCTTTTTTGCTAGCGCCCTTATCTTCAAATCAAGTTCATCAATTTCATTCATAGATTTTTGCCAGTACAACATTCTGTCTGCCTTATGTTTTGGCGGACGAATTCTTAACCGGTCTCTTAAAACTTTTAGTTCAATCCAAACTCCTTTTTCAGTTTCAGTGAGCTCGACAGAAATTTCTTTATACAAAGTTATAATATGTGACAACACTTCTTCAACTTCAGCTCTCGGATTTCCTTCTTCATTAAATTGAGTAGTCCTAAACCTCGCATCATTAATTGCATTGATAACTTTGTCACACCGAATAAGAACTGCAAGATTAGAATTCCATTCTAAAGTTCCGCCACCTACATTATCTGCCATAGTAATAAGTAAGTAGGATTGTTTTAAAAAAGTTTCTGATAGAAATATATGTCACCGGAAGTTTATAAACTCTAACAGTTAGTAAGTAGTATGTTAAATAAAGAAGAAAGAAGAAAATATAATATAGAATATAGAAATCTGCCTGGGGTAAAAGCTATGGCAAAAGAAAAAGAAAAAACTCCTGAAAGGAAAGCTGTTAGAAAAGCTTACCGTGAAAGCCCTGAAGGAAAAGCAATAATAAAAGCTTATCATCAGAGTCCTAAGTTCAAAGCCAAATCAAGACAATACTATCAAGAGAACAAGAATGAAATTTCTAAGAAAGAAAAAATATACTATCAGAGTAACAAAATTAAAATTGCTAAACATAATAAACAATACTATCAGAAAAATAAAATAATGCTTGCTGAATATCGAAAACAATACTATCAGAAAAACAAAGTAAGGTTAATTGAACTTCAGAAGGAATATGTTCAAGAAAATAAAGTTAAGATTGCTAAACGCTATGTGATGTACCAACAAAAAAACAAAGTTAAGATTGCTAAATATCAAAAACAATATGGCCAAGATAACAAGAAGAAAATAAAACAATACAAAAAAGACAATAGTAAAAAAATTATTAAACGGCGGAAGCAATTGGCTCGAGAAAATAAAGGCAAAAGGAATAGACTTAGAAGAGCACGAGTGAAAGCTGATTCTAAATATGCGCTACGCTGTCGCTTAAGAAGTAGACTTGATAGGGTCTTCAGACTTTACTCCACAACTGGCAAAACAAAACCAGCAGATGAATATGGAATAGACTACACTGCAATTATAGAACACCTCAAACCATTCCCAACACATAGACATCTATTTCATATCGACCACATCATTCCACTATCCTCTTTCGACTTCGATGACCCAGAGCAAATCAAGTTAGCTTTCGCACCAAGTAATCATCAGTGGTTATTAATAGAAAAAAATCTGAAGAAGGGTAACAGAATTGAGAGGCAATCTTTATTATCTTTCTGATAGAAAGGTGTTGGGGAGCAACCCCCAACTTTCTTTAAAGAAGATAATGTTATGAAACTAATTCTTTTAGAACTAGGTAATAGAAGTAAGTAGGAAATCTTTTTATATCTTTCTGTTAAAGCTAAGGAAGAAAAATCCCTTTAAGATTATGATTGCCCAGGAGCGACCCAGGCTCTCTAATAGAGTGTAACAAAAAACCACTAATTTTTTAGAACTAATGATAAAATAAGTAAGTAGGAAATCTTTTTATATCTTTCTGTTAGAGCTATTGCTAAAGCCATAATTTTATCTATGGTTTTTTGTTATAACTATCACACATCCAATCTTTATATAATTTACTACCCAACCCCATAAATATAAAAAGTTAATACCCCTCCTAAAACTATGAAAACTATTTGTGCTCAATCAGTTGGTTAACATTCCTAGAAGTCTTCAACCAAAAGGTGTCGCAGCGAAGGCGACAACTGTAACTCAAAGCAAACAAATTAAGAAGTATGGTTCCTTAGAAAATTATCAGAGGGTTCAAACTGCCGCGGCGCAATCAGAGATTACAAGAAAAGAAATAGAAGCCGAAATTAAATCTCTTGACATTACTAACTCTTCTAGCATTGAAGATTATACTGCAAAATATAATTCAGCCTCCGAAAGGACAAAACAATATTTACAAACACCTGCTCAAGTTAAAGCTGGTGTTGAAATAAGAAGACAACAATCAATAGCTAAAGACCTAGATAGGTTAAACCAGGAAATTCAAAAGACACAAAAGTCAATAGATAATTATGAAAAACAAATACAAGAAGCGATAGCAAATCACGATAGGGACAATAGAAAAAGAAAAGAAGAAAGACAAAGAAAGCATCTCCAAGAGTTAAATTATTTAGAGGGGCAAAGAGCAAAGGCGGCTTCTGGGAAATATGATATTGGAGACTTGATTAACTACGCAAAAAATAAAGCAGATAGATACGCTGATGCAAGACTAGCAAAAAAAGCACCGAAGACAGAACAGCAATTAATACAAGAGATGAGACAAGGTGGTATTGACTATTTGAAAAAACATCCTGATGCTTTTGAGAGTGAACCAAAGTTCCAGCAAGTTACTAACACATTAATCGAACCGGATATAATAGGAGAGTCGAGAAAAGCAACTCCAGTTTATGGGCCGGTGCAACCTGCCGCTCCAGTCTATGACCCAAATGATTTAAGCCAAGATTTAGTTAGAGTAACTCCTTCTGCAAAAACAAGATATTCAGAAGTTGGACTACCGACCTTCACAAAGAAAGAAGAAATAGCAAATAGACTAAGAGAAAGTACAGACCCTTATTGGATTGCTGATTCGACTAAGCCTTCGAAAGGAATAGAAGAAGGACAAGTAATGGCTGGAGTTCAAGTTATTAAATCTCCAACACCAAATAGAACTGGTTGGTCTTATGACCAACGTTCTAAAATGTTTACTAAACCAACTTATGGTTTAGGTGCAGGAGGTACTCAGACTTATGCTCAACCAACAATAAAAGAAGCAAGGCTAATTAATGAAGCAGAAATTAGGGCTGATGCTGTTAGTTATATTCCTGGTCAACTTATGCCAGCAATATTTAATAGACAAATAAATCTAGAGCTTGCTGAAAAAGGAGCAAGTGGTAATTTTGGTAAAAGAGTTACTACCTTTTTAAGTCCTAGTTATCAAATGGATATTGCAAAATATAATGTAAAACTAAAAAATGCGTATGTTTCCGTAAGAGATGATATTAAAAAAATTGAAACTGATTTAGAAACAGGAAAAATTACTGAAGCACAATACAATATTAAAATGCAAAGATTGGTAAATAGCAAGGACTATAAAATAGCAACTGAATATAATGCAAACACATTCCAATCTATAGCAAGTTCTGATTGGAGTGGTAAAAAAAAGACTACTGTTACAGCAGGACTAAAAGGATTTCAAACTGCTACATATTTCTTTGCTCCAACTCGAGCAATAATGGGAGCAGAATTAGCAAGAGAAGGAGTTGAAGGATATGAAATGGCAGACACAAAAACTGGAAAATGGGTGGCTGGTGGAACAGCTATCTTAGGTGCTGGTCTAGCATATAGTGGTATCAGTGGTATTGCTTCTTCTATTGGTGGCATTGCTTCTACTGGAACAAGTATAACTGGAACTGCAACACAAAAAGGAATACTTAAAGCAACAACTTGGGTATCTAGAGGTACCATAGCTGGTTCTATTGGTGCTGTAGATTATTATGCTACATTAGCAGATACTGGAGATAAAGATGTTGCACGTGGTGCATTCATAGGAACAACTGGAACAATTGCAATTGGAAGTTTTGCACCAGAACTAAAACAATTATCTTTTTTTGGAAAGAAAGCAATTCAGGTAACTCCTACCCCAGAAATTGAAGCAGCAGTTAAACCATTTACAAGACAAAGAGCAACGGTAATGTTAAGAGACCCAGTTACTGGTAAGTATATTATGGGTAAGACAAGAGGTGGACAAATTATTTCAATCGGTGGCGGGGTTAAAAAAGGACAGACGCCAAGACAAGCAGCTTTAGCAGAATTAAAACAAGAAACAGGATTAGGTTTGAAGGATATAAAAAATCTTAAAAGTAAAGGGGTGGTCGTCTTTGCAGAAGAAACACATAATATTTTTACAGCCGATTTAAAACCAGGTTCTAATATAAAAGCAGCTTCAGATATTAAAAAAATAGTTTATGTAAACCCAGATAGTATTTTTCTTAAAGGTTCTACTGGACAAACATCAACTCAACCAATATCTAGATGGACTCCAGGTGGTAAAGTAAGAAGTTATGAAGCGGGAATAATGACGTACTTAAAAACAGGAGAGAAACCAACATGGCTTATAGCTGAAACTTCTAGCGGAGATTCATTTGTAATTGGAACACAATCTAGATATGATGTTAATCCTATTGAACTATCAAAATATTATACCGCTGAAGGTAAACAATTATATGCACATGGAACTTCAAAATCTCCATTTACAGAAATATTAATGACAGGTGATAAAAAATTTACAGTAGATGCTACAAAAGCTAAAAGAGGAACTGATGCTGGATTATATGTTCACCCACCAACTCAACCTGGGGGTGAAGGTTATATTGGATTAAGTTATCTTGGATTTAAAACATCTCAATCATCTAGTGAAACAGCGATAGGAGGAACTGTTTCAAAACCAACTGCTCTTCTTTTTAAAGAGAAACCAACAACGTTTGTTCCAACTATAAAAACAGTTACTGGTATGGAATCTGAATTTATTGTAGTTCCAGGAACAGAGGTTGGGACAGCAGGGAAAGCAGATATATTTTCAATAGGATTTAGAAGAACATATTTACAACCTGCTAAAATTATTACCCCCGGTGCGTCTACTGGAGGAGGTCAAAACTTAGGAACATTAAAAAGTATATCAGACAGTTCGTCAAAAACTGTTATTGGTAATCCTCTAACAGCATTTGTTCCTACATCGACTCCATCCACACGAGAAATTGAAAGCCCATCATCTGGAATTACAACTAGTATAGGTGTTTTTCCAGTAACCTATGACGATTCTTCAATTGAATCGTCTACCTTATCCCCACAAATAATATCTTATATGAGTCCTCCAGCATCCTCTCCACCTATAAAATCAAAACCAATATCATATCAATCTAGTAGTGGATATAGTAGTGGAGCTCCTTCTGCATATAGACCATCGCCAGCAATACCATCACCAACAACACCTTCACCATTAATGCCATCACCATTAATGCCATCACCAACAACACCTTCACCATTAATGCCATCACCAACAACACCTTCACCATTAATACCTTCGCCGACAATACCAAGTCATGGATATGAAGCATCTCCAGTAATAATCGGCATATACTTTGGCGGAAGGAAGAGTCCACAAGCAGAAGAAACTCTACCATACTTCGGAGAAGTTAAAGTCGCTGGAAGATATCAAAGAGTTACAGACCAACCACACACGAAGTCTGGAGCTCGAAGTGTAATCGCTAGGATAATTGATAACACAACTTCAGCACAGGGACGAGTCGTCCCAATGAAAAAGAAACCGAAGAAGGGAACAAAGTTAGTTGGCGATGATGGGTACTATGATAAAACAAAAGGTAAGTACAGAGACTTCAGGATTGTTAAAGGAGAACGAGTTGGGCTGAAGAATACTCTAATCGAGAAGAGAGCATTTCGTTCTGATACTCCTGGAGAAAAGAAAGGGTTAGGATTTTCTCAGATTAAAGCTACTGGAAAGAAAGGGCGACCAGCAAAGAAAAAGAAAACTCCATTTAGATTATAAGGTGCCGAGGAGCAACCCTCAGCGTTCGGTCCGAATATAAATACCGTGAAACTAATTCTTTCAGAACTAGGTAATAGAAGTAAGTAGGAAATCTTTTTATATCTTTCTGTTAAAGCTAAAGCTAATATACGAAATGTTTATTCGTTTCACGGTAACAACTTAAGAATTTCATACTTTAAATAATCTCTGTAATCAGAAACTTTTTAAAGAATTATATATGTAAGTAAGTATGACTATTAAAATAAAAGACATGCCAAAATTAAAAAGTCCATTTGTAAGAAAAGAAATTGATGGAAATTATATTGTTACTCCAGAGATTGAAGAAGGATATGATTGGGTATTTGAAGACGAGACAGTAATGGCAATTGAGAAACTTCATGGAACCAATGTATCTATACTAATTCAAGATGGAATTATTACTAGCGTTTGGAATAGAACAGAACGAATACCATTCTTTAACAAAGGAAAGAAACATATTATTATGGGAGTATTAAATTCATTTGAAAATAAGTATATGGAATTTCTTCCAGACGGACAACACTTCGGAGAACTAATCGGACCAAAAGTAAATGGTAATCCCTATCAATTAAAAGAACATTTGTGGATACCCTTTGAAAGTTATTGTCAAAATCATTTGAAGTATAAGTGCTGGGGTAAATATCCTAAAACATTTGAATCTATATCAGAATGGTTTAAAGATTTAATGCCATTGTTTATGTGTCGTAGAGGAATTAAGGATGGGTTTGTAGAAGGGATTGTATTCACACATCCTGATGGTCGTATGTCAAAGTTGCGTTTGGATATGTTCAGTTGGTTTAAAGGCGATAGACATAATGATTATAATCAGAAACCTTTTTAAATAATTTTACTTACTTACTTCAATGGAACAGCAGCAGCAACAAAGTAATTCTTCCGGAACTACATCCTATGCAAACGCAGATGTTGGAAAGGCATTAGCTTCTATTGCTGGTTTGTTAAAAGAAGCAGATAATCTATTACCAATTTTAAGGAGTGAGTTCAAGGGTGAAGCAACTGTTCAGTACGACGATGGTTCAATCGAGCACGTTCAAATTTCTAAACCAATGTTTGTTCAATTGGATTTTAAAACTGATAAGCCTATTAAAATTATGAAGCAGTATCGTTCTGGAACAAAAGAAATCTATGTTGCAAACGATGATGCAATCGAACATGTACTTTCAATGTTAAAGTTCATGGGCCTAAATAAAATTACATCCCTGACAAACTTGAATGAAAAAACAATTTTAGAAGACTTGAAAGAATTCGAATGTAAGTTAGCCGCAGTCTTAATGTTAAAACAAAAGGAGTGGGGAATTGATAAAGAGTTGCTACCTACTACTATGACGAAGATTAAAACTATCATCCAAGATGCTCGTTACATGTGTTGCAATGGTTCTACCATTAAGGCAATCCAGAAGACAGTTCAACGTATCGAATCTTATTCAGAAGGCCAGAAGGGAGGTCGCAGCAGTGGTCCATACGCTTAGCCCAGAAGAGGCAAGGAATAGAAGGATAGATAGATGTAGAGATTACTATACAAAGAATAAAGCAAAACTTTTAGCAGGCAAGGTTGACTATTATAAAAAGAATAAAGATAAAATAGACTTGTATAAAAAAGAATATATGAAAAATAATAAAGATAAAATTGACGCGTACCATAAAAAATACAAAGAAGAAAACGTAGAGAAAATTGTGATAGGGAGAAAAAAACATTATGCAAAAAACAGAGATACGATATTGCAAAAAAAATCAGAATACTATCAAGATAATAAAGAAGTTATAGACGCTAAGAAAAAAGAATATATAAAAAATAATATTGATAAGGTGAGGGTTAGAAGAAAAAAATATTATAATAATAATGCTGAAATGATTGTACAAAAAAATAAAGAACATTATCAAAAGAATAAAGAGAGGATAAAGATTAATCAAAAGAAATATGCAAAACGCCACAGCGATATTTATAGTAAAACTCCAGATAGAATTGCAGCTAGAAAGATAAGAGATAGAACTAGGTGGCACTTCCCAATTGACGGACAGACTTGTGCATATTGTAGCGAGCCAGCAACTGAACGACATCATACTACTAAACCTATGCAAGTTAATAAGTTCAAATACTTCTGTCACGATTGTCATGTCGACGAAGAGAATAGATTAAGAGCTGAGAAACTTAAACTTAAACTTAATATTAAATTAAAACAAACTGTTGGTGGACCTTATGCCTAATACTCAAGATAAGATTTTAGCGAACAGTAAAATGGCATCGGCTCATTCTGCTTACATGCCAGTGATAATGGGAACGCTTATAGCATCAATAATCTTTTTCACATCATCCCCATACGGCCTCTTCGATGCAATCTGTGGTTTTCTTTATCTTATCTTAACATTCGTAGCAACGATGAAGTTAACTAAAGCAGAGAAAAAAATTATTGAGGATTATAATGGCAGCTGAATCATATATCATTCAAGCGTTTGATATTATTGTAACATTGTTTCTATGGACTTGGTGGATATTTTTAATCGGTGGACTATTTGCTATGAAGAAAGCTTATGAAAGATTTCCTGTTGACGTTGTGATAATTGAAAAGCGTGGAGAGAATTTAATTAAAACAAATGAACGAGCAGGAAGGAAAGTAAATAAAGAAACTCAAATTTCATTCTATCAGCTTAAGAAATGTAAAGAGACTATGCCAGTTTATAATTTTGATTGGATGCTTCACAATGCTGACAAACCTATGAGCATCTTTGAAAAGATAGTTATGTTTCTTCGACCTACAATCGGTACTGTGTTCTTGTTTAAATATGGTTCGAAACAATACAAGCCAATCAATATAGGACAGAAAGATAGTAAGTTAACTCTTAAAGAAATTAAAGATACAGATGGAACTTCAATATTCAAATACGAGTATGCGCAGTTCGACCCTCGGTGGGCACTTGGTGTTTTAGACTTCGAAGTTGTTGACTGGGACAACATGAACTTTATGGTTCAAGAACAAAGGGCTTCAATAATGAGAAGGACCGGTGGTTTAGATTGGTTGAAGACTTTAGCAGTACCTGCAATGTTAATTGCTGGAACAGTAATTGTTTCTCTATTCATTTTAAAGTTCTCCGCAGAAGCTGGTGCGAGTCTAAAGGGTGGTAGCGGACAATCAGTCCCAGCAGAAAAATCAGGCGGAGTAGTTGGTGGAGCAATCAATGACGTGATGTCACCTGGCGGATAATATTTCTTAAAGTATATCCAAACATATAAAAATCTCAAAGAGTTTTACTTGTGAAGAACAATTATGAAAACAAAGATACAAAGATGTTCTATTTGTAATGAGGAAACAATACATGACATAGGCATGAAGCAAGCGCACAACGGAGACAAACATCACATCAGAAGAAGCACTTCAAGATGTAGGAAGTGCGGAACTAAAGAAATCAATAATAGGAAAAACGGTAAACGAATTATTGCTGGAAAGAATGAATGGAAAAACTAGAACTAAAAATTAGCAAAGTAGTAAACTGCACCAACCCTGAAATTGAAGATTGCGAATACTATAAGCGAGGCGAGTGCAGAGAGACTTGTGGTTATTGTGTTCCTATTAATTATGAAGTTAAGATAGAAGAAATTAAAAAAAATATCCCCGCCTTTAGTGTTTAACCATATTTTGTAATCGGTGCTGATTCTCATCAGATGATTTGTTAATGTTATTAGGGCGGGGCGAATTTTTTTGAGTTTTTTCTAATAACTATAATTTACTTTTGCTTAATTCAGCAAGTCTTGCTAAACTATCGTCAACACTTTTAATAAGTTCATTGATAGTTTCTTTCCTGCCTTCAATGTTTGCTTCAAGGTCTACTAACTCTTCTTGCTTATCTTGAACTTCTCGTTCTGCGTCTCTAATCTCTCGCTTCTCTTTACGAACTTTGTCGGGAAACGATTCCCTTTCGAAGATTAGCCTTCTCTTCTTCTCTTCCAATTCTGCGATAACTTCGTACCTGCTCTTTACATCTGCCATTTTATTTTACCTCCTCAGTTTTAATTTTTCTCAAATAGTTGTGAGCATTAACAATTGCTTTAATGTGGTCAATTGCTTTTTGAAACTTATTGTCTTCAACAAACCTAGCAGCAATCTTCCAATTTAAAGGTTTCTGATTAATGGGTTCCATTAATTTGCACAGTAGTTTATATTCGTTTTCCAATACTCCATACATATCATCTATAAACATCTTATCAATTTCATTTACCATCTTTCACTAACTCCTCTAAAAACTCTTCAAAAGATTTATCCTCAGCATTCCATACTATCATGCTATCTTCAATGATACCACCATTAATCATCATCTGTCCAAACCTTTGGTCTGGATGTTTTTTCCAATACTCTCCAATGAAATTTAGTATTCGGTCAATTCTTTTTGGGTCTCTCATTTGCTTACCTCCCCATAAAAATGTTTCTTAAGCTTATCAAAGTTTTTCCAAAAATCACATTGAATACATCCTTCGCAAAGTTCTGGACATCTTTGATATTCATTTGCATTTTTTATTGCTTCCTCAAGCTCTTCAAACTTTTCTAATACTTTGTCTTCATCTAATGAACGAGCTTCAAACTCTTCATAATAATAAGCTCCATAATTTTTCCATGTGCTTTCAAAAAATAACTCCAATTCTTTTATGGTTACTTCTGAATTAAACAAAGTAATTTTAATTGTTCCTGCTTTTGTTTCTACTTGTATTTTATATTCCCAAGAGTCCATACTAAAATCAATATAATGATAACAATTAATAAAATACTTTATTCCGTCTTTGTTTGATATTTTCTTTTGATAAAGTATTGGCTCGTCTTTCGGTTGTTCATATTTTTTGTAGTTATTTTCTAATAATATTTTCTTATTCATATCAACGCCTCCCCTGCTAAAGCATTTAATTTTAACCACATCTCAGCACAACAAATTTCCTTCTTTAAAAACTCATGTATAACGTCTTCTCTCAACCTAATAAATTCTTTGACGTCATCAAGTAATAAATGGTCTTGGTATGGCTCATGCTCTAAATCTCTTATCTTAGAACTCAAGTTAAAACTTTTCATATCAATTCCTCCAATTCAGACATTTCCAAATCACTAGGGTCACGCTCTTGACAGCTCCCCCAAGGGTCACACCATGGTTGTCCACACCAATAACATTCTCCCATTATATCAAATCCTCCCCTGCGAGAGTGTTGATTTGTTGTAATAGCCATACTGTTTTATTTTCGTCAGTCTCAAATCTAATTCTATCCTTCAACAACCGGATAAATTCTTTGACATGGTCAGTTCTTTTCCATCTAATTCCATCATCAAAATATTCATCTTTCAAACTCAAATTAAAACTCATATCAAATCCTCCCCTGCTCTTTTGTCGATTTGGTTTAGTAGATATTTTCTGATTTCTTTGAACATTATATCTCTTTCAAAATCTTCCTTCAACAACCTAATAAATTCCTTGGCATGCTGTGGACGAATACAAGGGTATCCATCACCATCACGCAATATCTTCGAACTCAAATCAAAATCAGTTACCACAAAGAGCCTCCCCTGCGAGTTTGTCTAATCTTTCAAAATAATTTTCTAATTGTTCCCTAGATATGTGTTCATCTTCAGCCGTCCACTCGTGCTCCTTCAACAACCGGATAAACTCTTTAACGTCTTTAGTTTCTAAAGCATCCATATAACCATCTTGTCTGCATATCTTAGAACTCAAATTAAAGGGTAATTTATCTAAAAACACATGAGGAATCATTTCTCCACCTCGTCATCTTTATATCCTAATTTAGATAAACATTTTTTTCCTAATACTGTATCATCTCTAACTTCAAAGCAAATTATATTCAAAGTCATCGGATTGTCTGAGTAAGCATTATAGACTAATTCTTTTCTTGCTTCTTCTGGAAGTTTATAAAACATTTTAATAAATTTTGTTTTAGCTTTCATTCTAAATCCTCCCTATAACACCACAAACAACCCTTACTCATATCAGAACCTATTCTAATAAGATTGCTTTTACATCTTGGACAAGTATCCCAATCAATTGATAATATTTTCTTATTCATTTTTTAACCTCATCTTTTAATACCGCCGCATTCCAACCATCTTCATAAGCTTGAGTTACGAGTCTCAATTGATTTTCTCTATAGGAAATATACTCCATCGTAATAGTTTCGTTATCCTTTTCTTCTTTCTCAACAGCTAACAACTCTTTAATAAGTTTAGCCTTCCAGTATTCTTTCATGCTCCATCCTCCAGAAACTTCTTCAGCTGTAATAAATTAATCCAACCACCGTCGGTCATTGCTAAATGTAAATCAGGATTAACTTCTGCCTTATTGTATCCGGTACATGCGCAGAATTTATTTGAGCATGCTCCGCCAGTCTTCTTAATAACATCTGGAGATGCGTGTCCAAATAAAGAGTGTCCGCATTCACATTTAATATTCTGCAACTCTGTTAGGGGAATAGTATTATTCTTATAACAGTAATCCATAATGGAAGTAATAATTTTAGTCTCGGCTAACCTTGCCCAATCCAAATTATATTTTCCTAAACCCTCTGGCATCGAACCATGCTTTCTTTTCTCTGCTTCGATTCTTTTTTTAATCCACGCCATTTTAATAGTAATTATCAGCCTCCACTAAATCTGTTATTTTATAATTAATATCTCTCCACTTCTTCCAGTTTTCAGGATTATTTTCATGCTGATGTTTCCTTGCGGTGTAAAGTTGTTTAGCTTCTTTAAACTTTTCTCTTCTATGAGAATCTTCAGCCATCGAACAAACCATAGTGATAAAAGCTCTAGCTGTAAAGAAGATTACAAAAAAGAATGATACTCTAAAAATTATATCTATAACCGCATCATTGAATACTAACTCCATTTTTTACTCCTCCTTCTAAATAGAAATGTATAATTATCATTGAAACTATTACGGCAAATATAAAAGCCATTAATACATGCCACCATTCATATCCAGTTTCTACTTCAACGATTGTTTCAATTGGAACTTCAATTAATTTATCT
>Ga0207997_1000698_pt1 | contig 17151 bp, 36 predicted proteins | sample AntAceMetag02UKN_FD_184777 | JGI IMG/M metagenome (GOLD analysis project Ga0207997, IMG submission 184777) | Saline lake microbial communities from Ace Lake, Antarctica - Antarctic Ace Lake Metagenome 02UKN (SPAdes) (version 2) | ecosystem: Environmental > Aquatic > Non-marine Saline and...
CTGAACGAAGCCAAGTCGCAAAACCTAAAACGACTTGAACAACTTTATAGTGAAATTGTTCCAGGAAAAGGAAACGCTAAAACTGTTGGTGGAGAAGTTGTAAGAGCAGTTGGTCGTATCAACTATCGTTATTTTAATGACGGTGATGTATTCTTCACTAATTACGGTGCTGAAACAGCTGGACCTGCGATGGCTTACTTAATGACAGATTCATCTATTCCAAGAGAATATCGTTCTGCATTTATGAAAGCAGCTAGATCAGTTGAAATGTTACAACTTACAGGTTACGAATTATCTGCTTCTCAAAGTAAGGCATACGAAAAATTCTTAGACAGAATTATTACTCTTGCGGTTGATCTTGTTGATGGGAGTCCAACAGACAGCCAAAAACCAAATAATTCTAATTGGACTAAAGTTAAGTCAAAGTGGGAAGAGGGTGATTATGGTGAAGGTGATGATGATGATGATTACGATTACTAAAATAAGAAAGTAAAAATAATGAAAGATCTATTTACTTTTGACGAGTTCTTAAATGAACGAACTTCTGGTGAAATTTTCAATCCAAAACGAGGTAAGATTGTAAAATTTAATCATAAGAAATATCCCGAGTTAAGTGGTGAATTGTTTGACTTAATTGCAACTGCTTATGCAGAAATTGGTGGCCATGTAAAGATAAAAACTCCAGATGATGTATTTTCTGATCCAGATTGGAATTATTGGGAAGGTTTAGATATTCATGGTGATAAAGATTTCGATGTTGTTATGTTTGGTAAAAAAACTAAATTTGGAGTTAAATTTTCAGGTGTAGGACACGATGGTGAGAAAAATTCTAAACGAGCTTATCTAAATGCAAGAGGTGAAGAACTTATTAAGCCTGGGTATTATATCGAAGTTTCTGGAAAGATGGCAGAAATTCTAATTACAAAATACAATGTACCTGTCGTCTCAGATGAGGTGGAAGTAAACCTGGTATTAGGTAAAAAGGTAGAATGGATTGGAGATAAAGGGGGAGCATCTGGTAACGGATGGTATAGTAGACAGCTCGGTGGAAAGAAGCATGATAAGATTTTACTAGGAAGACCAAAGGTTTAAAGGTATGAAAGTAGCATACCTACACGGATTAGAATCGATTATTAAGGATAATGACCCAAAGATCGTTTGGTTACGGGCTAAATTTACTGAAGTCTATACACCTGACATTGATTATAGAAACGACAATACGTACAACACTATCTTCAATCATATCAAGAAATTAAACCCAGACATAATCGTAGGTTCATCTATGGGTGGATATTTTGCATATCAGATTGGAGCACAACTAAAAATCAAAACCGTTTTATTTAACCCAGCTGTAGTTGGAAGGTCATTTGAACCTAAGATCAATGACTCTAATATGAAGGGTACACAGAATAACGTTTACTTAGGTAAGAACGATACTGTTATACCTGGTAAAGAAGTTAGGAAATATTTTGCTACAGAAGTAGGAACATTTACATATAAACAGTATAACGGTGAGCACCGAGTACCAGCAGGTATATTCATAGATGCTATCGCAGATGCTGCAAACATCAAAGAAGCCAAACGATTAATGTCTTTTGATGAATTCTTAGACGAAAATCTAGGTTCTTAGACTATATTTCTGACAACTATGTTATATTGTAGATAAATGAGGGATGGTGTTTAAAACATTATCCCTTTGATTTCATATAAAGATTAAATACACATAGTAGCATGGGAGACATATATCCAGAGGGCGAAGAACATTCTCAAAATCAAGGTAGTAAAAAGAAACCAAAATTCGTTTCTCCTCCAACTGTCTTAGAAAACTACGGAACTAATATCAGTAAGCTTGCAGAAGCAGATGAATTAGATCCTGTAGTTGGAAGAGTTGAAGAGATAACTCAAATTGTACAGATTTTAGGAAGGCGGAGAAAGAATAATCCAATTCTCGTCGGGAATGCAGGAGTAGGTAAATGCGTTAGTCCTAATACGAAGATTAAGATTAGGAACAGTAGCACTGGAGAAATTTCAGAAGTTACGATAGCGGAATTCAATAAGATGATTTAATCATTGCTTACTAATTAACAATATACTAATAGAGAACGATGCCCATAGTGAAAGAACTTAAAAGAATATTATATGAAAAAAATTGTTAAGAGTGTAAGTGTAGAAGGATTTGAGGTACTCTCTGATAATGGATGGGTACCAATTAAAAATGTACATACCACTGTACCCTACGAACTCTATAACCTCCGTACAGCCAACGGTTTGCGGTTAGAATGTGCAGACAATCATATCGTGTTTACTTCTAAGCTAAAAGAGGTATATGTTAAAGACTTAAATGTTGACGATAAGATTATGACTGAGGATGGAGTATCTTTAGTATCATCAATTGAAAAGACTAAAGCTAAAGTAACGATGTATGATCTTGAAGTAGATAGTGAAGATCATCGTTACTATACTGACGGTATTCTTTCACATAACACTTCTCTAATAGAAGGCCTAGCCATACTAATTCATACAGGTCAAGTACCTAGATCTTTAAAGAATAAGATTATCTATACGCTTGAACTTACAAGTATAGTTTCTGGTACTAAATACCGTGGTGAGTTTGAAGCAAGGATGAAAGCAATCATTGAAGAACTCAAAGAACGCACAGACATAATTGTATTTATAGATGAAATCCATACACTTGTTGGGGCAGGTGGTGCTTCTGGTACTATGGACGCAAGTAATATCATTAAGCCAGCTTTAGCACGTGGTGAGTTAAGATGTATTGGAGCAACTACATTTGATGAATACCGAGAGACTATTGAGGCAGATGGTGCCCTCAATAGAAGATTTCAGAAAGTTGTGGTAAATCCTTCAACAGAAACAGAGACTATTAAAATACTTCAAAACATTAGACATAAGTACGAGGAATACCATAGAGTAAAATACACAGATAGAATAATAGAGCTGGTCGTAAAGTTAACTGAACGTTATATTGGCGATCGTTACTTTCCAGATAAAGCAATTGACGTGATAGATGAAGTAGGTTCATATAAGAATCTTATTAGTTCTACTGTTCCAAAAGAGATAAAAGCCCTTGAAGCTAAGCTGGCTGCTAAGGCCAAAGAAAAGAAAGTAGCAGTAGATCGTCAAGATTACGAAGCTGCTGTAACCTTCAGAGATCAGGGTGAGAAAATCGAAGGTAAGATAAAAGCTGCAAACGAAGCATGGGAACATTCACTTATAAGAAACGCCCCAGAGATTACAGAAGATGATGTATTACAAATCCTAAGTAAAATGACAGGTGTTCCATTAGAGAAGATAGGAATAGAGGAGAACAAAGCATTGCTTGAACTTGGTACTAGACTCAAAGCTAAAGTCAAAGGCCAAGACGAAGCAATAGATAAGATCGCAAGTACAGTTCAAAGGAACCGTATTGGAATAAGAAAACGAAATAGAACGAATGGCAATTTCATATTTCTAGGAAGTAGTGGAGTAGGCAAAACCTTTTTAGCAAAAAAATTAGCTGAGGACATGTTTGGAAGTGAGGAGCATATGATTCGCTTTGATATGAGTGAATATATGGAGTCATTCTCTACTTCTAAGCTTATTGGTTCTCCTCCAGGATACGTAGGTCATGAAGATGGTGGTCAACTTACTGAACAAGTTAGACGTAAGCCACACAGTCTTATTCTGTTCGATGAAATTGAAAAAGCTCATCCTAAAGTATTCAATGTATTACTTCAAATGCTAGACGATGGTAGGTTAACTGATAGTCTTGGGAGAGTTGTTGATTTTAGGAACTGTCTGATTATAATGACAAGTAATACTGGAAGTAGAAAACTTGAAGATTTTGGAACTGGTGTTGGGTTTAAAACCAGAACCATCGCAGACACTGTTGAACTTGAAAAAGACGCGCTTATGGCCGCTATGACCCAAAGCTTCGCTCCAGAATTCTTAAACCGAATAGATGAAATTGTTATTTTTAATAAGCTTAAAGAAGATGACATAGAACGTATTTTGGATTTAGAACTTGATCTTATAAGAGAAAATCTACTCGAAGTGGGTAAATACAAACTTAGAATAAGCTCGTCAGCTAAGAAAATTATCATAGGAGAAGGCTATAGTGCTAAATATGGTGCCCGTCAAATATCACGAACGTTAGAACGTTTGATTGAAAACAGAGTAAGTGAAATGATATTGAGAGGAGTCATTAAAGATGGTGATACAATAAGTGTCAAAGCAAAAGACGGTAAGATAATGATTGGGTAGTATTGATAAATATAAAAACACGATGTATGAATGAAAGTATTACAATTTCTTTTTGCACTTCTAAAATTTATCATCTATGGAGAAGAGGTGACAGAAGAAGAGGCCAATGCTAGAATGAGCATCTGTAAAAAATGCCCACATAAGGAGAATCTTAACTGTGGCTTATGTAAGTGTAATTTAGAAAAGAAAACCAAATGGTCATCTGAAAGCTGCCCAGAAAATAAATGGTAGGCTATGTGCGGATGTAATACAGGAATCGTCAAAAGAGTTGTCAATAATGTTAAACGAGCAGTAAAACGAAAAAGTTACGGTCATAGTAGTACACCAGAAGTAAACCTAAAGACCAAGATCATTAGAAGACACTAGAACGTTTCAATTACAAAAGACAATGTAATATATTGGTACGAGTATAATGATACTAGAACAGTTATGGTATAAGAATGCAGAGTACGTTACGTATAGCTAACAATTATGACTTATTTTGAGTCTTAATATAGTGCAGAATAATCATCAAATTGAATATAAGTTTCTTTTTGACGAATTGTATGTTATCTTTAAATTGAATACTTGATAAATAAAACAAAATGGAAATATGGGACGTGCCTGAAGGATTTGATCCTGAGGATCATGGAGTAGGGGAGGATGAAATTGCAAAATTGCATGCTAAGAAGGATATGGAAGACGAGAGATTACATAACGTGCGAGCAAAGGCTTATGAGTTCTACTCGGATTTTGAAACATTAAATATAGATGCAGCTATTGAAGCTGTATATCAATTAATAAAGAGTAAAGAACTTACACTTATCAATGTCAATGAAATGATTGACAATATGATCAAAGTATTTGAAGACGATCAGGCATATGAAAAATGTGGAGTATGTATAAAAATAAAAGTAGGTGTAAATGCTAAAGTTTAATGCATCAAACTTGGAAGACCTCCAAGCAGAAGTCAAAGAACGGGAACATGAAACTGCAATTGCAATTGTCAAGGCAATCTGCTTAGCATTAGACCACAGCGTAGATGTTGTAGAAATTGGCTTAATTGCTGGTGGTAATTTAAGCATAACCGCGAAGCGTGCAGATTTTCTTATGGCATTACAATTTAATCTTGAACGTTGTCAGGATGCAGAAGAATTTGAACTTTGTGCCAAAGCAGTAAGCTGGATGGCAAAACTATCTGCCTAAACCATCATATAATACTTAAATCGTGCTTGTTAACAATTATTTAACATTGGATCCAGGCTTTAGTCATTTTTTTGTTGTATATTTGTAATGTAACAGATATTCACAACAAAAAATCAAACAATATGAACGGTATCGCATTTAAGGAAATCGGAATGAAGAAAGACAGTAAAGATCAAGTAGAAGCTAACATGAGGTTAGTTGTATTCTTAGCCAAAAAATACCAAGGCATGGGCTTACCGCTTGAAGATTTAGTCCAAGAAGGCTATATCGGTTTAATTAAAGCAGTGGAAAAATTCAGCCCAGATAAAGGAAAATTCAGCAGTTACGCCGGAATATGGATAAAAGCTACTATCACGAGGGCGCTTTCAAACAAAGGCAGAACCGTTCGGGTTCCATGCAATCAAACTAAAAATGAAGCTGCTCATGTTAGAGTAAGTCAACTTGACTCAAGCTATCAAGGTGTAGAGGATCCATCAGTTTATGGAAAATTCGAACAAGATGATGTAAGCAACAAGATTGCGGTTCTTCTTAATAAGCTGAAGCCAAATCAGAAAGATATCATGATGAAGAAATTTGGTATTGGCTGCATTGAAATGAAAACGAAAGAGATTGCCGAAGAACTTGGTGTAAGTGTTCAAGCAGTTAACAAAACTGTTCGGAAGTCAATGATTATCATGAAGGGATGATTTTGGTTACTTTAATATATAAAATTCATACAGCCGTTCGTGTATCATTAACAGATAAGCTGAACGGCTTAACGAATCGTATTATTATATATGAAGCCAGAACATCTCAAGTTTACGTTCGTATTGGAGGTAACGTAATCGTACACATAATTACAGATGCTATAAGTAGAAATGTCAGAATCAGTTAAACCAACCGTTAAAGATGAGATTACGATCGAAGTGGGCGAACTCTGTACTCCATTATTCAATAAAGTACAGAAAGGTGTAGATCCTAAAGTATTTGATTATATTAGAATTGGGTTGTTTGACTCAGTAAATCAACCAATAACCACAATTGTAATGATTATATTAGACGAACGGTTAACATGGATGACATAGCACAACAGATAACATTAAATGTAAACACAAATCTAATATTACCTATAGTTGATCTTGTGTGGGATTCGTCTAAAGAGACTGAGAATGGTGAACGAGCCTTCACATTAGTGAAAGGCCACCTTATTGAGTTAGGTGTTCTTATAAAGAGATTTGTATACTGTGAAGTAATAAAACCCATTTAATTGTAGCCTTTGCACCATACATGTTTTCAAAGCACTATAAGACTTTGACGAAGAATACTGCAGCAGCGGAATAAGCGCTAGAGGAATAAAATATTTAGAAGAACGAAATGGGAACTAATTTTTACAGAGTACCATCAGTAAAGGAGGCTGAGGCTAGGAAGGCTGAATTAATTGAAAGTGTAAATGATCTTGAGCTTACACCTTCTCAAATCATAAGTAAGTTTAAAATTACTGGAACTTCTGCCTTTGAAGAAAATAATCCATGGACAGAGTTCAACAAAGAAATGACAGTACACTTGGGTAAATGTTCAGTTGGGTGGAAATTCTTATGGAACTTCCATGACAACGAACATTATTCATCTAAGAAAGAACTGATGAAGTTTATTAGGAGTGGTAGAATTGTTGATGAATATGGTACTGAAATGAAACCCAATGATTTCATTAAGATGGTAGCAGAATGGTACCCAGATGGCCATGTCTTCGATAATAAATATATCCAAGCACATTACGTAAGGAGTGGGCTATCGTGGAAGTCAACAGATTATGATAGTGAACTAGATGGCTTACGAATTTCAGCAGCAACAGAATTTTCATGACAAATGTAAGCAATGCTATTTGTACAAAATTATGGGGTACGGTTATTGATAAATTTATTATTAGAGTAGAAATTCAAACCTATGCATTTGTTCGTAGAGATATGAATGATTATCTTGCAGATGTTATAGATGATAGGATACAGGCTACAGTGAGTCAAATTACTAATGTGATGGTAGCAGCCTAAGATAATTCATAAAGTTCAACAGTTTGTCATTTTAAATAGTTATATTGTATTGTAATCAAACAATAACAAATGAAAGACAAGACACTCAAAAATATCTCTGATCATATCAACACTAATGGTGGGAGAATTGCAGAAGCAGGAGAAGGTAAAATATTCACAAAGTTCCAAAGTGGTAATCGTATTTCTACTACCATACGGGCACGCTTCTTGGTTAAATTTGGCGGGAAGACTGTTGCCAATCATACTTTTCATGGTGCTATATTTCATCTTCATAAATTAGGTGTTATAGATCTTTATCCATTCGGATTTGAAACTTGCCCAAAGTGCAGTGGTACTGGCAATGTTGGCTATAACGTTGATGGTGGGAAGTGTTGGAAGTGCAACTCGCATGGTCTAATTGAAACAAAATGAATCTACAACTAAAAAAACTAAAAGAAAAATCAAATGCTGAATAAGAAACTGAAGATATTACTCAAAACAGATTATAAGAAGATAGCCAAGACTATTAAATCTATCCATGACAAAAAAGAATGTGGGATGGGTTCTAAGATAATGCTATATCGTGCAACTACACGAATGATTACTAACTTTCAAAATAATTTGGAATTTCGATTACCATTTGGACATGATATTTCTAAACGTGTCGATGAATTGATAGAATATAATAACGAACGATGAAAAAGATTATATTTTTAGATCACGATGGTGTTGTTTGTTTATATGACGAGCAGGGTGGACGAATTAAAAAATGGAAAGCTGCTGGTTTTACTAGAGGCTTGAATAATGATATTCTAAGAACTATACCAATAGAAAGTAGATTTGATGCTTTTAATAAGAAGGCTGTAAATGTTCTTAATAGCATTATTGAAAAAACTGATGCTGAAATTGTCGTTACTTCTGATTGGAGAAAATGGGCAACACTTGAAGAAATGCAAGAGCTATATAAGCATTATGGTGTTATTAAATCACCAATTGGATATACACCATTTGCAAAAGATCTTGATGATGGATTTGATTATGCATTCATGCCAGATCGTTACAGATTGGAAATTGCCAGATGTGCAGAAATTACTGAATGGCTTAGAATAAATAAATCAGATAAGTGGGTTGCTGTAGATGATCTTGATCTCTCTTCTGATACCTGGTCAGGATTTAAGTTCGGCCTTGATAATTTTGTAGAAACACCACGACTTCTTGAAGGCATTAAGCAATCTGGAAAAGCAGAGAGAGTAATAAAATTTCTTACAGATTAAGTAACAATACTAAAACCCATGTTATAATTAAACAAATCACAATATGAAGTATTCATCAGTAATAGCATTTCATTTAGATAATTTTAAGACAGTCACTGAGTTGAGTGAAACTATCAAAGATGCCGGGCTTCCAGGAGACATTAACGTTCAGGAAATGTTTGACTTAAGAGAAGACGGATTTGATATAATTTATCTGGACGTAAACACATGTAATGCGATTGCATATCATGTTAAAGGCATGCACGTAAGTAAAGTGACTATAATGCAACCGTTTAATGAACATATGACGAATATGCCATGTGTTAGTACACTTGTTAATCAGCGACCGCTTAATGTTGATGAAATCTTAGAGCAGGTATTTAGCAAAGGTAAGAAATCACTTACTGGTAGACAGCTCACATTTCTAGATTCTCAAAGCAAGTAAATGCCTGAGTTAGCAGAACTTCGTCATACAGCTGACTATATAAATAGTGCAAGTCGGCACATCAAAAGATTTAAAAGCATTCGCAAAAATCCAAATCATAAAGGTTTGGATATTATGCCTATGACAAACGACTTTGGTATTTATGCTGAAAGTCGAGGTAAAGAATTAATGTTAACGCTTACGCATTACGATGGTAGAGTTCAAAAACTTTCAATGTCTATGGGAATGAGTGGTAATTTTGAAGCTCGTCTAACTCCACACAAGCACGGACATTTAACCTTCGTTGGGAAAGATGAAGACCCAAGAGTGAACAAAGAACCACTATTAAGTTATGTTGATGTAAGGAGATTCGGTAAATGGAAATGGGCCGAAACTTGGGCAACTAACCGAGGTCCAGATCCTACTCAAGAATACGATAAGTTTGTTGAGAATGTAAAGAAGGCAGCTGAAGGTTATAAGGGACTGAAGCCTATTCATTTAATGCTGTTAGATCAGAGCATCTTCTCAGGTACGGGTAATTATATGCGCTCAGAACTTATTGGCAGAATACCAAACTTAAATCCGTTTGATGATCTAAGAAGTGCAATTAAACATCAACATTTTTTTACTTTATGCAAAACGATTCCTATCCAGGCATACTATGATAAATCTAACCTTATAAGATTCTATTACAGCACAGCCCAATGTTATGCTATAGTAGATAAAAAGAAAAGAAGATTTTGGTATCCTAAAAAATGGAAGACTGCTGCTATAGCACAGTATGGTAAATATCAAGGTTAAGGTTCCAAAACTTTAACTTTTTGCTATTAATAATTATAAGAGACAGAATATTAATGAAGTACATCACTCAACACTTACTACACCAAATGTAGATTATTTTATCATTATGAAACCAAATAAGAATAAGATAACATACGATTACTATCATGATCAAGCAGAGTTCTACAAAGAGCTGGGTAGACAAAAACCACCGTATTCTTCAAATGAAATTGATGCTAGTACTATTAGTGGCGAATTAAAAATAAACCAAGAAGTAAAGGCTAGAGATAAGCGCATTCTTCTAAGCATTGTATAAGATGAAGCCAAGATATAGAGATTACGAGGATTGGAAAGAGTTCGGAGATGATTATGATGATAATTGGAGTGGTCAAAAAGACAAATTTAAGAAGAGAAGCTCCGACGATGATTGGGATGAAGAAGATCCAATTAAAGATGATGGTAAGTCTGAATCTGATTGTAGACTTCTATTAGCTAACGGCTCATGACAAACGTTCACATTAGTCAAATATTTAATGAGCTCTTTGTTCCTCTAGCAAAAACAATGAAGAAGGCTAAGAATAACGACAATCGAATACTCTTAACGTAATGGCTGTAGATATAAAGATAGCAGAAGAATTAAGTAAGGAGATAGTTACTTCATTACGAAGTGAAGATCGACTTGAACTTAACATTTTAAATTGGGCACTACTTGAGACAATACTTATTCTCAAAGTTCAGGAGATGGGGTTGTTAGATGCTTTAGATCGTGATAAGTTAGGTGAAGTAATTTGGAATACACTTAATCATATCTTAGGCATTGAGAATGGAGATTATTTAGACAAACAGCTTATAGGCTTATTAGATAAGAGCCTCATACAATTAGTAATAACACAAAAAGGAAAATTAGCGTACGTATGGAAATTTTAATGATCATATTATACATCGTCGGATATCTTGTAGCTGGTTTGCTATGGCTTTTACTCGATGCACAAGTCTTACATAGTATGTACGGAGATATTGTCAAAACTGTTGCATCAATAATGCTTTGGCCGTTGGTGATAACTATTCGTATATATTTTTATGTTGAGCAACGCTGGCTTTAACATTCTTAAACTTTAGTTTCTTTAGGTCATATAAAAAATAAACTAATATGGCTAAGAAGAAAACTAAAAAGCAAGAAGAAACGGAGATCATCATTGTACTCGACAGAAGTGGGTCAATGTCATCGATTGGACAAGCAACAGTGGACGGATTTAATGAATTTTTACTTGAGCAGAAGGGTGCAAAAGGAAAAGCATTCGTAACACTCGTACAATTTGATGATCGATACCAAGTTGATTATAAAAACGTACCAGTAAAAAATGTAGAAGATCTTATCTATCGTGAAACGTTTTTACCAAGAGGTATGACAGCACTACATGATGCAATTGGGAAGACTATCTTAGATGTTGATACCAAACGCGATGTAGTATTTGTAATTATTACAGATGGTCATGAGAATGCAAGTAAGGAATTCAATAACGAGAAAGTTCTTGAATTAATTAACGGTAAGACAACTGAAGGCTGGAACTTCATATACCTTGGGGCTAATCAAGACGCAATTAAAGCTGGACAAAACATTGGCATTAAAGCTGGTAATTCATTGACTTACGGTGCAACTCTTAAAGGTACAACTCAAGCATTCCAATCTATGTCGTATAATACAAGTCACTACAGGGATGCTAAATTTGCAATGTCAATGGAAGATGCAAAAGTATCTCTAGACTTCGCTCCAGACCAACGTGAAAAAGCAGATGAAAAGAAATAGTACATATATCTTTAACAGAGAATCTCGGATCATTTCCCAAAGGGAGGTTGTTCGTATTAACTCTGCATTAGGTGGTCCTGAAATAGAACTTGTCGTTTTTGAAGTAATCTTTAGATATATTGGCTATCAGCATCGTATGAAAGTAAAATTTGAGTATGATGCTCGTTGGAGGGTTGTTGGAAATGATAAATGGAATTATAGATCTATTCATTATTCACAAAGAGCAGCTCTTAAAGAAATATTGCTACTTAAAGAAAATGCAGAAGGCTTAACTTTTAAAGTTAAAGAAAATGTCACAGCCTAAATATACTGTTGAGCAATTAGAAACAGCATACAAGAATTACGGAGATTCTCACTGGATTGCCCCAGAAAATCCTGATAGTTTATTATTAGGACCTACGATGTGGGGGCTCAGACCAATGGAGCATTCTTTTGAATCATTTAGTCTTAAATGTTTAGACGATGATAAATTCTTCCGGCGTTACATAACTGCATATTCTGAATCTCCATAAAGATGAAAATACCAAAAAGTTTTAAAGTCTTTGCTTCTACAATAAACGTAGGTTTTGATAATGTAAGATTAAGTAATGAAGGAGTATTGGGTGATTGTAGTTTTACAGATAACCAAATAAATATTTGCTCCGAATATAAAGGAGAAAAAGTAAGCGAGTGTAGTACAGTAGATACATTCTATCACGAAAAAGTACATATTATTTTAGATGCAATGGGTGAACATAAGTTATCTAGTAATGAAAAATTCGTAGAAGTTTTTTCTCGACTTCTTAGGCAATCTGATGAATCGTCTAAATTTTAAACTTTATGAAAGTCCTACATCTAAGCAATAGGAGTAACAGAGCTAGTATTTTAGCCAATGGTCTGATGCCATCGTTTGTTAAAAATGATTGGCACTTAGAAGCATTTAAAGAGGATGGGTTAGTAGGAGATAAACTCTTATACACCTGGTCTCCAGAATATGGAGAAGGTACTCGTAAGTACACAATGGACATGATCTATTGTAAACAGTACATACATCCTAGGAACGAGCAGCATGATGCTAAGTACAAAGAAACTCGTAAGGCTTGGAAAGATGGTACATTAAAAGATTGGGATGCAGAAGAAAATTGGATAGATTTTTCTAAGCGTGATAATAAAATCTGGGGAGGAGAACAGCACTACGATCTTTTTGAATTAGATACAGTTGATGGAACAGATTTCGGTTATTGGTCACACGGTCAATTTAGAAGCTCATCAATATTTTCGACTACGCATTTAATGGATGACGATTACGCACATGTAGATAAGAGAATATTTCTATTTGACAAAACTATAAAACCTCAATGTATAAAACTAGTAAGTGAGGTACACTCTAGGATATTTAACAATAAGATTCACTTAAATTTTATAAAATAATGTACATATTATCAACTTTAACGGCATTGATATTTGCATATCTTTCTTGGAAAGAGCGCAAAGAACATGGTGATTTAGATATATTTAGCAGAGACGCTACTAATAAAAGATTCATGATACTCTTTACTGGCATAGCCTCAATTATCCTTTTACTTACAAGCTGTTTATTATTTACGCCATGATAGAAGAAGATTACATAGGAAAGCAAACTACTGTAGATTATCGTGGAGATCTAAGATTCAGAATGCCTTGGCGTGGATATGCTAACGAGGAAGTATTCACAATATTAAGAAAAACTAAAGCAGGTCTATATCTGCTCAGAGATTCTAAAGGAAAAGAACATCCTCTTAAAAAATCATCAATAAACTATTTTAATGAACATTGAACATCAATACCTTGATCTAATTAAAGACATCTTAGATCATGGTGTCACTAAAGCAGATAGAACTGGTACAGGGACTCGTGCAGTTTTTGGAAGACAACTTAGGCATAATATGGATGAAGGATTTCCTCTTCTTACAACTAAAAGCGTGCCTCTTCGACTTGTAGCTACGGAACTAATTTGGTTTTTACAAGGTCGTACAGATTTAAGATGGCTTGTGGAGCGTAATTGTAATATCTGGGTTGGAGATGCTTATAAGACATATAAGACATATGCTAATAGTTTAGCAGAACCAGATTATAATGTACACTTAGACGACCCTGTTAGAAACATTACCAGGATTTTTACTGAGGCAGAGTTTATTGAATTTATTATCAAGAATGATGACTTCTCTAAAAAATGGGGGGACTTAGGACCTATTTATGGAAAACAGTGGAGGCATTGGTGTAGTAAAAATACGGCCATTGGTGTTGATGATAAAGGTCATATAACTAAATGGAAAGAAACGGGTGGAATTGATCAGCTTGCGAATGTTGTAGATCAACTTAAAAACAATCCTGATTCTAGGAGAATAATGCTTACTGCTTGGAACCCACCAGAAATAGCTGCTGCAGCACTTCCACCATGTCATTATGGATTTCAATTTTCTACTAGAGAATTAACTGAAGATGAAAAAGTAATATTCCTACATAAGAATGGACTTGATGCTCTTAACGATGAAGGACGCAAAGCATTTTGGGAAGGTGATGATGTTCCAAAGAGAAAGATAAGTCTTATGTGGAACCAACGTTCTGTTGATACTCCGTTAGGATTGCCATTCAACATTGCATCTTATGCACTTTTATTAACGATTATTGCAAAGGAAGTAAAGATGATCCCAGACGAGCTAATCTGTAGCCTTGGAGATACTCATATTTATCTAAATCAGATTGAAGGTGCTAACGAACAATTATCAAGAGAACCGTATAACTGTCCAGAGTTATTAATGTTAGATGAATTTCATTATCTTATGGACGACACTGATATTCCATTTACAGATAAGATTGACAAATTAGAAACTAAGATGTTTAAAGTTCAGAACTATAAGCACCACCCAAAAATCAATTATCCTTTAAGTAATTAAAATGGAAGAAATAAGTAGATGGCAAGATACGACAATAAAGAGTATATAGTAACTTGGGAATATCATGATTGACCGAGCATATGCTGATAAATCTATAGAAGAAAAAGTTATCCAGGTGTTTGGCGAAGCAATTCCTTGTCAGTCATTTAAGTACGGACAAGAGGAACATAGCATGCGAACATTTGATATTCGCGTAAATGGAATTTCTGTACCATATGATGTTGTTCCAGAAGAGTTTAAACCATTCTGGGTTCCTATACTTTATGACGGACCATATGAAGACATTCCAGCTATCAAGAAATTAGTTAGGGGAATGGAGCAAGTTTCCGGGAAAGAGACCAACATCAAAGAAGGTGGAGTTCTTAGACCTTACATCGATAGACTAGCTAAAGATGGTACCAGACTCATGGTTAAGATCCTCAATCCAAAATACAAAGAAACTGGAGATGAATACAACTAAATATGAACCATATCATCTTAGTTAATATCATAAGCGAAAAATCTATAGACTTATTAAATGCTAAAGGTCCGATTATTACAGTAGTGAAGTCTAATAAGAGGTATATCATAACATTTGAGGAATCTGGATTTACACAAGAAGTGACAGCTGATATACTTCTTAGATATTATCATGGTACTACCCAGATAGTATTACCAAATGAATCATTTTCAGATCTTAATATTTATCCTGCTATTATGAAACCAACATTGAGGGAGCTTGAATCGTTTATGAAAGATGAAAGAATAAAAGAAGTTGTATATTTGGCAAGTCCATATACGGATCCCGATCCTAAAGTTGTCGAAAGACGATTCAGAGAAGTAAGTAAAGTATCTGCAGAAATGACAGCAGAAGGTTTTATTACTTTAAGTCCAATTACATACGGACATACGCTTCTACAATTTAAGGACATGCCAGGAGACTGGGAGTTTTGGACCAGCTTCTGCCTTAGCATTTTAGATAGATGCGATAAGATAATTGTAGTAAAAATGGAAGGATGGGATAAATCTGGTGGAATTGCTGGCGAATTGCAATATGCAAAAGAACACGGAATACCAGTAAGTTATGTTGAACCCGAACAATATTTAGAACGATGAACGAAGAAAGGAAGTTTAAGCATCTAATGCTTGATATTGAAACTATGGGAAACGAATCATATTCAGCTATCACTAGCATTGGTGCTGTTGAATTTGATATTGAGACTGGAGAAACTGGTGATGAGTTCTATGTAGTAGTTGGCTTACAAAGCTGTTTAGATGCTGGGTTAATTGTTAATGCCAGCACAATCTTATGGTGGATGAAACAAAATGATCAAGCCAGAGCGGATTTGACTGGTACAATAGGCATCAGTCTCAAGGATGCACTGTTATCGTTTAATTTATTTTGCGATAGCAAATATCAAATTTGGGGAAATTCTGCAAGGTTCGACTGTGGTATTCTTCAAAATGCATATAATATAGTGGGTATACCTATTCCCTGGAAATATGGGAGTGAGAGATGCTTAAGAACATTAGTTGCTTTTAATCCCAAAGTAAAAGCAACGACATTAAACATAGGAACTGCACATAACGCAATAGATGACTGTAAATTTCAAATTAAGTACTGTCACGAAACTTGGATATCATTAAAGAATAAATAAAACAATGGAAACTACAACATACGGTAAAGAATTAGAACGTCTAAGTTTAGCTTATATAGAATCTATAGATGAAACAGATACATTTGATGAATATGTGAAAGAGAATGTAGACTTTCCAGTTACGATCATCAAACAAAAATTTAAAACATACACAGTGTATAACATATCATACGAAGTAATACCTGGAGATGTTCGTGTTTCTTACACAGCAATAATGAAAAAAATAAAAGAAGAAGATGGAAAAAGTTAAGTATTATTTGATAAACTTCGGAATGTTTATTCCGTTTATAGCGACAATTATTTGTCTGTTTATTTCAAAAAATGTAGAAGAACCTCATGCTGCTAATGCAACTGTAGCTATGTGGTCATCATTTGCATTGTTTGGAGCTTGGTTAGTGTTTTGGTTATTTCTACAAGGTAGAAAATGGTACGAAACAAAAAAAGAGATTGAAGCTGCAGATCAGTGGAAGTAATTTTTGGACTAGGTACTGGAAGATGTGGAACACATTCATTAGCACATCTTTTCAATTCTCAGAATAGCAGCAGCTTTTCTCACGAGATCGGTGGAATACCGTTCCTTCCTTGGGAGCCGAGTAAAGGAACGTTTATACATGCTATAGGTACTGTTGAAGAATCGGGTGCAGATTTCGTTGGAGATGTTGGCTTCGGTACGTTAATGATATCATAGAATTATACCCAACTGCCAAGTTTGTAGTTTTACAAAGAGACCGGCAAGCCGTTATTGATAGTTATATGAAATGGACTCCTACTAGGAACCTTTGGAAAAATCACATGGGACTTGAATGGATTGAATGTCCTTAGGATAATTGCTTTCCTGCATATTCAAACGACTTGACTAAAGAAGAAGCTATTGGCAAATA
>Ga0207997_1000702_pt1 | contig 17100 bp, 12 predicted proteins | sample AntAceMetag02UKN_FD_184777 | JGI IMG/M metagenome (GOLD analysis project Ga0207997, IMG submission 184777) | Saline lake microbial communities from Ace Lake, Antarctica - Antarctic Ace Lake Metagenome 02UKN (SPAdes) (version 2) | ecosystem: Environmental > Aquatic > Non-marine Saline and...
CACTGCCTTAATTGCTTCTAATTTATATTCAGAACTTGCTTGTGGGGATTCTAACACTTTAATTTGCAATTCTTTTACTGCCTTGTCTTTGCTTTTTGCTCCTAATAAATATTTTGCCGCTGTTTCACGCAGACTCTTTGGATTTTCTTTGTCATTAGAAATGGCGAAATAAAATTCGCCTGTTTTTTTGCTTAAAAATTCACCCTCATTTTTAAATGTGTAAAACATTTGCAAAGCGCCCCATCTTTCGTCTTCTGATAAAGTTTTATCCAAAACAACCACCATTAATTCTTGCGCTTGCGTTTCTAATGTCTTAGTTAGCCCCCAAATTAAAATATCTTCGCAATTATCTCCTCCTTCTGCCAAACATCTCTCATATTTTGACTCAATAATTTTTAACTGATCTTCAGCTGAAACATTGTTAAAAACCCAAATGCCGTAAGCTATCTTAATCCCATAAGCAACCACAAAACACATAATAACGATTAATATAATTTTTATTACTTTTTTCATAAATTTTTGTTTAAATTTTTTAATTAATAAAAAATACTGCTAAAAAGCAGTGTTTATAAAATTTTGGGTTCTAAAATCCGCGGAAAGTTTACTCTCTCTCTCTCTCTCTCTCTCTCTCTCTCGTTTAAATTAGATTGTATTAAAATCATATTTAAATAACTTTCTATATTTTTACTAAATTAAATTTATTTGACATTTTTATCTAAAAAATAAAAAAACCGTAAAATACAGGCTTTAAAATCTTCGTTTAAAAAAACGATTTTTATTATCTAATTCTAATAAATTGTCACTTTGAAATTTCATACAATGAAATTAATATCTCCTGTCTCAAGGATAACAAAATATAAAATATTGTCAAAACAATAAAAACAAAACAACTGAATCAGTATAAAATTATATATTATTAATCTATGAACAAAAATAATTCTTAACAGTAAATTTAAACTGTTCTACAAAAAAATTTTAAAATAATTCTTTTTGTCCCCTAGGAGCTTTTCTTTTTTTAGTAGCTCCTTTTTTTATTTTCTCTGGCTTCTCGAAAATACCGATTTCTCCATAAACCCCGTCATAACCTGGATTAATAAATAACTTTTCTTGCCTGACTCTTTCAATTCCCTGAATAATTCTTTCGTCAATTCCTTTATCTTTCATTTGTTTTAAAGGACAATCTATTAAAATAAATATTTCATTTCCCAAAGTTTTAATCAATTGCCAATAAATATTCATCACTGCTTTTGATTCTCTCCCTTTTACTCCAAGCACTTGGGCAATAATTTTGTCTAATTCAATTAATCTTTTATACCCCGGTTTATCTTTGGGAATATATCCTAAGTTGCGATCAACTAATTGTTCAACTCGATAACTTACTCCTATAGTTAAAGGTTTTTTACATTTTGGACAAATTCCTTTATTTTTAATTGTTTCTCGAGGACTAAATACAACATTACAACCGCGATGACCATCAAAATGATATTTACCCTCCTCGGGAAAAAATTCAATAGTATAAAGAAAACTTTTTATGTCTTTTTGTTTTAAAATACGAATTAATTCATCATAAGAAAACTTATTTTTTTCTATTTCAAAAACATTTGCTTCTCTTCCAATATTTTTTAATGAATGAGAATCCGAATTAGAAACCAAAATATATGGATCTAGTGCAGAAATACGCCAATTCATAGGTGGATCAGAACTTAAACCAGTTTCTAGAGCAAAAATATATTGACTCATATCTCCAAAACATTCTTCAATGCTATTAAAACCAGATTTTGAACCAAAAACCGAAAACCAAGGAGTCCAAATATGAGCAGGTATAATTTCTATTTTTTTATCAACATTTTTAACTAATTCCAAAAAATCCCTGTCTGACATTCCTAAAATCGGTCGACCATCTGATTTTAAATTAAAACCTCTATTTTCTAAAACTTTATTTAATTTTTTAACAGCCTCAAGAGAGGGAGCTAAAACAATTTCGTGAACTCTTCTACATTTCTCATTTTTTTTATAAATAAAAGAAATCTCAGTAGTAAACATAAAATGAACATCACCTTTACTCTTTTTTAGTTTATAAAATCCATTTCCTTCTGGTTCTAATTGTTCTTCACATTCTTTAATCCAAATAGGATGAGTAAAATCGGTAACTGTTAATAAATTAACTCCTTTGATTCTACCCCATTTTTCTAAATTGGATAAATTTAACTGAGGAGAACAAGCCCGAGAAAATCGGGAATGATTGTGCATGTCAGCAATAATTCTCATAGGTTTATTTTAACAGAATTAATAAAATTAAAAAGGCTAATAAAAACTAAAGAACAGACTCAAAAATGGTCTGTTCTTAGTTATCATACCTCTCTAAAAATTGTTTGAGGGCAGAATTCTCGGCACCGACCTACTCTCGCCCAAAAGACTACCATCGGCGCTGGAGTGCTTAACTTCCGTGTTCGGGATGGAAACGGGTGTTACCACTCCGCTAGAGACACCGAGAATTCTGACTTCAAAAAAAATTAAAAGAAATAAAAATATAAAATATGGATTAAGTAGTGGATTAGAAATTCGGCTGATTAGGACTCCTCAGCTAAAACCGTTGCCGGTCATACACTTAGAGCCTATATACCTGGTATTCTCCCAGGAGCCTTTTTCTCACCACTTTGCTCGGAAACATAATTGTTTCTAACCAAAGTGGTAAGATACGAAACCTAATCTCGAGGACGGCTTCACGCTTATATGCTTTCAGCGTTTATCCAAACCGAACGTAGCTACCCAGCAATGCTCTTGGCAGAACAACTGGTACACTAGAGGTTCGTCCTTCAAGGTCCTCTCGTACTATTGAAGGGCCCTCTCAAGTTTCGAATGTCCACGGTAGATAGGAGACCGAACTGTCTTACGACGTTCTGAACCCAGCTCGCGTACCGCTTTAATTGGCGAACAGCCAAACCCTTGGGAGCTTCTTCACCCCCAGGATGCGATGAGCCGACATCGAGGTGCCGAACTTCGCCGTCGATATGAACTCTCGGGCGAAACCAGCCTGTTATCCCCGGAGTAGCTTTTATCCGATAATCTTCACCGCTACTATGAGCAAGTGTCGGTTCACTAAGTTCGAGTTTCCTCTCGGCGCGACTTGTAAGTCTTGCCGTCAAGCCAGCTTGTGCCTTTACACGTCCAGCACGATTTCCATCCGCGCTAAGCTGACCTTTAAGCGCCTCCGTTACTTTTTAGGAGGCATCCGCCCCAGATAAACTACCCACCAAATACTGTCTCCCAAATAAATTGGGATTAGAATTAACAACATACAAGGGTGGTATCTCACTTTCGATCCGAAGATCTCCCACCTATTCTGAACATGCACGTCCCCAATCCAATATCAAGTTATAGTAAAGCTTCACGGGGTCTTTTCGTCTAACCGTGGATAAGTCGCATCTTCACGACTATTGCAATTTCATCGAGGCCTTCGTTGAGACAGTTGCCAGGTCGTTATGCCATTCATGCAGGTCGGAACTTACCCGACAAGGGATTTCGCTACCTTAGGACCGTTATAGTTACGGCCGGCGTTCATCAGCGCTTAAGTTCAGAGCTCACCCTAAAAAGGGTTCACCCCTCCCCTTAACGTTCTGACACTGGCCAGGCATCAGCCCCTATGCATCACCTTACGGTTTGAGCAGGGACCTATGTTTTTGATAAACAGTCGCCCAGCTACTTTTGCTGCGGGTCCGGCGTGAGCCGAACCAGTCCTTATCCCGAAGTTACGGACGCTTTTTTGCCGAGTTCCTTAACGAAAGTTCTCTCGTACACCTGAGGATACTCTCCTCGTCCACCTGTGTTGGTTTGCGGTACGGTTAATATTAGCTTAGCCCTAGAAACTTTTCTTGGCCCCCTCTCCCCTCAAATCTCCCCTTGCGAGGATTTTATTCATAACAGGCTTTACACTCTCCGGATTTGCCTAGAAAGCCCACCCATTATTTAAACGCGTATAGCCAGAACACGCTTGAAGCTTGAAGAAACGTCATTCCATTGGAAACTAATATTAGGGACGGAATATTGACCGTCTGTCCATCGACTCGACCTTTCGGCCAGAGACTTAGGACCGCCTAACCCTGGGTTGACAATCAGTGCCCAGGAAACCTTGGACTTGCGGTGGTTCGGTTTCTCACCGAACTTTTTATTACTCATACCAACATTCTCTCTTCTCTACGCTCCACCGAACCTTACGATTCGACTTCACCGCCTAGAGAATGCTCCCCTACCGCGCCTTCTAATAAAAGAAGACACTCTCATCTTCGGTACTGAATTTAGCCCCGGTACATTTTCGGCGCAAGACAACTTAATCAGTGAGCTGTTACGCTTTCTTTAAAGGATGGCTGCTTCTAAGCCAACCTCCTGATTGTCGAAGTCATTTCACCGCCTTTCACACTTAACTCAGATTTAGGGACCTTAGATTGAGATCTGGGCTGTTTCCCTTTTGACCAATGGAGCTTAGCCCCCATAGTCTGACTCCATCTTATTAAGCTTTGGTATTCGGAGTTTGGTTGGATGCAGTAGGATTGCTCCACCCACACCCAGTCAGTGCTCTACCCCCAAAGTTTATAAGATAGGCTAGCCCTACAGCTATTTCGGGGAGAACCAGCTATTACCGAGTTCGATTGGCTTTTTACCCCTATCCACAGCTCATCCCATGGTGTTGCACGGCCAACGGGTTCGGGCCTCCTCCTAGACTTCTCTAGGACTCACCCTGGCCATGGATAGCTCACTCGGTTTCGGGTCTTTACCCACTAATCTAAATGTCGCGCTTTTAACGCTTGCTTTCACTACGGCTTCATCTATATTTAGACTTAACCAAACTAGTAAGTAAAACTCGTTGGTTCATTCTTCAATAGGAACGCCATCACCCTAAAAGGGCTCTGACTCTTAATTAGCATATGGTTTCAAGTACTATTTCACCGCCCTAACCGGGCTACTTTTCACCTTTCCCTCACGGTACTAGTTCACTATAGATCACCAAAAGTATTTAGTCTTAGGCGATAGTCCGCCTTGATTCATACTGGATTTCACGTGTCCAGCACTACTCGGAAATAATTAACGATTAAAATTTAAAAACTTTTTATTTACAGGACTTTTACCTTCTTTGGTTGGCCATTCCAGACCATTCAATTAAGAATTTAAAATCTAACTCTATTAAATAAGTAATAAAATGTTAACTACCCCACAACCCCTTAAAAAATATTTTGGCCTTACCACCTTTTACTATTCAAGAGAATTTATCCGAAGACAAACCTCTAAAATAGTTCAGATTCTCTAAGGTTTAGACTGTTCCCTTTTCGCTCGCCACTACTCAGGGAATATTCGCTTCGCAATTAGGATATAAATAATAAACAAAAGTTTAAAATTTATAAAAATTTGCGAAACTTTTCCTTTTCCTTTCCTCTGGGTACTGAGATGTTTCACTTCCCCAGGTTCCCTTCCTTATTTAAAATAAGGACGATTATATTTTGTATAATCAGGTTTCCCCATTCGGAAATCCCCGGATCAAAGGTTGCTTGCCACCTTCTCGAGGCTTATCGCAGGCTGCTACGTCCTTCATCGGCTTTTGGTATCGAGGTATCCACCATATGCTCTATTTTTTCTAATCCACTACTTAATCCATATTTACTTTAAAGTAAATATATAAACATGAGTAATATATTATTTTGTTTAGATGCTTTTTATCCTATTCAATTGTAAATGAGCTCTAGAAAACAAAAAACCGCTTACCAGCGGTCTGTCTGGCCTTAAAAAGAGGGACCAAAAACTAACCACCGATTTTAAAAACTAAATATTTTTTGTTTTGCATAATAATTAACATTGTTTTTAATAATGTTGTGCTTATATTATACACAGAAATCTTTAACTGTCAATTGTGGATAACTATTTGATAAAATAAATAAATCTATATTTTAATCTTGTTAATATCCTCCACAATTAATTAATTTAATATCATACTAAATTAAATTTATTAAAAACGGAGAGGGTGGGATTCGAACCCACGAGACCATTGCTGGTCTACGGCTTTTCGAGAGCCGCGCTTTCATCCGCTCAGCCACCTCTCCAAATTATTTTAATATATTCTATTTTTTTAAAACACCTTTAGCTGCCTAAAGTCCTGAACTAGCCGCCCCAACAATTCCTCGAGAAAGTCCAACTCCATCACCAGCAACAAAAATATTTTCTATATTAGTTTGTAATAATTTGTTAGTTAAAACTTTATTAATTAAGTCTTTGTGTTCTTTTATATAATTAATTTCTCTTAGATTGGTTCCTATGTCTAAAAAAAATTCAATTTACCATCAGAAAATAATCCTGCTCCACCAAGGCCAACTACTCCATTTTTATTTTTCAATCTTTTCTTTATATCAGGTCCTTGATCAAAAACTGTTCTTTTAAACCTATTTTTTTTCGCTAATAAAAAGGCGGTAAATAAACCAGCTGGACCGGCTCCAACAATTAAAACTTTTTTCTTTTTCATAACTAAATTAGTATTATTAACCAATTAGAAGAACCTACTTTGTAGAACCTTGAAATCAAACTATTATTATATAAATAATAAGATAATTTAATTATAACAATTTTGTTTCCCTAGTTAAATGCTTTAAAGTTATTAATAATCCAATTATTAACCAAAATAATATAGCTAAATCGTTTTTAAAATAAGGGGTATCAACCAATCCGTGAATAACAATAACCACCATCGCCGCCATAATTGATGTTCTTAGCATAACATCTTCTTTATCTAATTGTTCAAATCCTTGTTTAAAAAATTTAATTAAAATCCATAGAAAAACAATTAATCCTAATAATCCTAATTCTAACCAAATGGTTAAATATAGATTATGGGGATAAGGATGGGTTTCTACTGAAATTAATTCACCATTATGAGGATCATAAAATCTTTTTTGATAATCTGGGGCTAACATTTCATAGCCATCTAATCCGACTCCTAAAATAGGTTTTTCTTTGATTAATTCAACTGCTCCTTGCCAAATATTAAAACGTAGCTGACCAGAAAGATCTTGTAAACCGACTTTCTGAACAAAATAATTTCGAGAAATAGGAAAAGAAAAAATGAACAAAAGGGTAATAAATAAAAGGATTAAAGTATATTTTCGGCTTGATTTAACAATAAAACCGAAAAATAACAATCCCATTAAAACGGCTAAAATAGTCGCTTCAGAACGAGCATAAATCATTGATAAAAATGTTATAACAAAAAACAAAAAAGTACAACTGATTATTATTTTCTTATTTTTAAAACAAGTAAATATATACCCCATCCCTAAAAGAATTAAGGGACCTAAATAAAGGCCTAGAAAATTTGGATGAGGGAAAAAACTTGTAATTCTCAAAACTTGAGGTTGCCCCCAAATCTCTGTACTCCAAACACCCTGACCAATAAATTTCTGATAAAAAGCATAAATTGAAACAATTAGAGCGGAAAAAACAAAAGATGAAAATACTAATTTTAAATCTTTTTTAACTTTAATTAAATCAAGAAAAACTATTAACAATAAAATTGGCTCAATAAAATATGCTTTCCAAACTCCTGCCCCAGCCCTTAAATCTGGAGAGATAAACATAGCGAAAGTAGCAATAATTAGCCAAATCAAAATTGGCCATTGCCAATCTTTTAAATTTTTAACAAGCTCTTTAATTCTTCTTATATTTTTCAAACCATAAATTAAAAATAGAATTAGAATTATTGATTCTAAAAACGTTACTGGAATATTGCAAATTATTCCTTTAATCTGATAAGTAGGAATAAGAAATATGGTCAAATACAAAGCATATTTGGGTTTAAACCAAACTAAAAAAACAAAGGGAATTAATAAAATAAATAACATTTAATTCAATTAAATAATATCTTTAATTATTTGCTTATCTATTCCTTTAAAAATATAAAGGGACATAAAATAAACCGTTGTTCCAATTAGAACTAATAAAAATAAATTCAAATCATTTAAAAAGAATAAAAATAAAAACATAATTAAGCTCGCTCCCAAACTTTTAATGAAAAATTTAAAATTGGGTAATATCTTAGTTGTTTTCCAAACCAAGTAAAAAGCAAAAATAAACATTAAAAGCTCGCTAAAAACCGTCATCCAAGCTGCTCCCCAATAAGAATATTTAGGAATAAAAATAAAATAACCAATCAAAGATAAAAAAGCTGTGATTAAATAAAAAGGAAGTATTTGTCGCTGTTTTCCAATTGCCACTATCATGTGTTTAAATAATTCTGCAACAAATAAAATTCCACAAGCAATAATAACTATTTTTAAAATATTTCCAGCTAAACTAAATTCTTGACCACCAATCAATATCATAATTTTTTCTCCTAAAATTAGGGTAGCAAAAACTATTGGAAGAGAGATCATTATTAAAAAATCAAAACTTTTTTGGACTAGAATTTTCAGCTGGACATTGTTTTTGTTTTTCCAAGCCTTGGTTAAACGTGGCACAATAAGTCCAAGAAAAAGTGGCGGAACAGTAATTAAAACTTCTAAAACACGATAACACGCGCCGTAAAACCCCACATGTTCTGGTGATTGATAAAAAGATAAAATTAAAGTATCTGCTTTAAAATAAAAGACGTTAAAAATAATGGCTAATCCAACTGGCCAAGATTTTTTTAGAATTTCTTTCCAAAAGACAAAATCAAATCTAAATTTTAGAAAAATCCATTTTCTTGCTGTAAAAAATAACCACAAAAAATTAGCTAAATAACCAAAGACGAAAACACTTAAAATTGAATAAAAACTAAATTTATATTTAATGAACAAAACCATTAAAATTAGAGTAATAATTTTTCCTAGAACTTCCGCGATAAAAATTTTTTCCGTATGCAATATTTTTTGATAAAAAGCCGATAAAACCTGAATTAAGGTACAAAAGAAAAGAGACCCTGATAAAATTCCCACTCCAATCTTAATTATCTTTGGATAAGGAAAAGCCCAACAAAGAGCAAAGGCCCCTCCATAAAAAATTAAAGCTGAAAAAAATCGTAAAGTAAAAATATTTCCCATTATATATTTAACCCTTTTTTCTTTTTCTCCTTCTTTTAAAATATCTGTTTTCCCTAAATATTGCAAAGTAATTAAATAAAGACCAAAATCAGCAATAATTCCAAAGACCTGTAAAAAAGCAAAAGAAGTTGAATAATAGCCATAATTCCTTGGCCCTAAATATCTCATCATTAAACTAATAACAAAAAGACCTAATATCAAAGATAAAATTCGACCAATAATCTGCCAAATAAAATTATGCGCCACTCTTTTTGTTAACGTCATAATTTAATCATATCAAGAAAAACATGGATCAGCAAGTTTGAAAACTTGACGCAGTTTTATTCTTAGTTAAACTAAATTATATGAAAACAAAAATTTTTATTAATTATATTATTTTAAACTTATTTTTAATTGGGTTATTTGTTATTGCTCTGCCTGCCTTAGCTAATACTGATTATCAAGCAGAAAAATTAGCCCAAAGTCATGCCGCTATTCCAGAACTCAACCCAGCCCAAAATCTAGAATTTTGGGTTACTTTTAAAAATACAGGGGACACCCCTTGGCAAGGAGCAGGAACCAATGCAGTCGTTCTTAGAACTATTTCTGGAATGAAAAGTAAATTAACCCATCCCACTTGGTATGATGACTATATTCCTAATCGCGTTAATCCAATATCAATGATTTTTCCAAATGAAGAGGCTTTATTTCGTTTTACTCTTTTAGCTCCAAATGAAAATGGTCTTTATTGGGAAAAATTTCAACTCTATTCTGGCTCAAATCCTATTCCTGGTGGCAAAATTGAATTTGCCATTAAAGTTGTTGGAGCTGAAGTTATTTTATTGCCGACGCCAGAACCTACTCCTCCTTCTGAGCCAACTCCTCTTCCTCCTTCTGAGCCAACTGAAACTTGGTGGCAAGATATACCTATAGAAATAAATATTATTAATGATTTTTATTGGACCAACCTTTCAAATGGACCACAAATTGAAGTAGGGCTTCTTTATGTTGAGAAAATTGAAAAAGAAAGTTATCTACCTTTTCAAATTTCCACTTTAAATAATAAACTCTATAATATTTATGACCAAAATAATAAACTTTTAGTTCGTAATACCGCTGGAGAAACAACTGAAATAGATTATAACTATGAACTTAATCGTTATTTTATTAATGACTCCCAAGGAAAAAGAATTTTAATGTCTGATTCTCATTTTAAACTTCAAGGAGATGATTCAACAATTTTCAAAATTAATTCTTGGAAAAATGGTCCTTTTTGGGGACAAGATGTAAATGACAATGAATTTAGAAATACTTTAAAAATCCACTATAATCCTAATACTGAACGCCTTTGGTTAATCAATCAATTGCCGTTTGAAGAATATATAAAAGGCATTTCTGAGGTTGGAGATTCTTCTCCCATGGAATTTTTAAAAGCTCAAACTATTGCTGCTCGTACTTATGCTCTTTTTCGTTACTTTACTCCTAAATATACTAACACCCCTGATGGACAACCTTTTTTTACAGTTAGGTCAACCCAAGCAGATCAAGTTTATCGTGGGTATCAAAAAGAATTGAGAGGACCCAATTTATTGTCAGCTGTTGCTCAAACAAAAGGAATTATTGCTACTTATCAAAACGACCCTATTCTTGCTTATTATTTTGCTCAAAGCGATGGGCAAACCCGTTCTTCTTATCAGGCAAACATGACCAAGGCTCCGGTTGATTATTTACAAGCAAAAAACGACCCCCAGGGTTTCGGAAAAACACTTCTGGGCCATGGCGTAGGTCTTCCTCAAAGGGGAGGAATTACTGCGGCTAATCAAGGAGCTAATTATTCACAAATTTTAAAATATTACTACACTGGAATTGAATTGACTAAAATGTATTAATTTTATTTAAACTAATTAGAAAAATCAGCGAGGGTTCCCGCTGATTTTATTAATTACTTCCCTTCTTTACATGGTACACAGAGACGTGCCTGTGGTACCATTCTCAATCTTTCTAGAGGAATAGCTTCTCCACACTCCTGACAATATCCGTATTTGTCAGGATTATTAAGAAACCTTTCTTTTCCTCTTACCAAATCTTCTATTTCACGGCTAAAATGTTTTAGCAGTAAAATTTTTAAATGAAGGTTCTGTTCCCTTTGACCCCCTTTCAAGGTCATTGGGTCAAAAAAATCCTCGTTTTCTTTTGGGTCACTAAGACACAATATTTTGAATTCATACTGAGACCAAATCTCATTAATCTGTTGGTCAAAAAATGTAGCAATTAGCCACACTCTTTTGTTCTTTTTCTCAAGAATTTTTCTCTCTTCGAGAGTAAAATTCTCTAAAACCGGACAGACTTTCATTTTTTCAATCATCTCTTCCTCCTTCTTTTTTTGAATTTAAAGTTTGATAATAAAATATTACATCAATTTTGATAAAAAGTCAAGAGGCAAAATTAAACAATCTGGTTTATTTTTACTTGTTTTAAAGTAATTTTAAATAATTTTTTTATTTTAAGTTTCTTTTCAGCCTTATTAATATCTTTTAAACAAGCCCCTGTTTCTGGATGTTTTGGGACAAATCGACTACAACAATCTTGATCAGGTAAAATAGAAATCTTATAAGTATCAATTTCTTTTGCTTTATTAACTATTTCTTCTTTATCAAAAGTAATTAAAGGCCTGAGAATGGGCATATCAACTGCCTGGGTAATAACATTAATATTTTTTAATGTTTGAGAGGCGACTTGCCCTAAATTGTCCCCAGTTGCTAAAACAGATATATTTTCTTTTTTTGCAATTTCTTGAGCGATTCTAACCATTAGCCGTCTATAAAAGATTACCCTTAACTTAACTGGTACTTTTAAAACTATTTGTTTTTGAATTTCTGCAAAAGGAACTAAATAGAATTTAGATTTTCCTTGAAATTTTGATAAATGTTTAACTATTTTTTCCGTCTTTTCAATTGACTCTCGAGTTGTATAAGGATAAGTGTGAAAATGAACAAAAGACAACTTAAGCCCCCTTTTAATCAACTGAAAACCCGCCACTGGAGAATCTATTCCGCCGGAAAGTAAAAGTAAAACCTTACCACTAACCCCAACAGGTAAACCTCCTTGTCCTTTAATTTTTTCTATATAAAGAAAAGCATATTTTTCTACTATTTCAATAAAAAGTGTTATCTCTGAATTTTTTAAATCAACTTTTTTCTTTAAATTATCTACAATATATCCTCCTACTTGTCTATTAATTTCTGGAGAAGTTAAATAAAAATCTTTCTTTGACCTTTTGGTCAAAATACGAAAACTGTTAAAATCTTTTTGTTCTAGAATTTTTAAACCTTGTTTTTTTATTGATTCTATATTTTGTTCAACCTCGTAAGCAAAACAAAAATAGGCTAATCCAAAAACATTTTTTAAAGCATTTCTGATTTCTGATTGTTCTTTTCTCCCTCTTTGATTTAATTTAATAATAATTCTCCCAGAAATTCTTTTAACAAATTCGTAAAAATAACAATCTAAACAACGCTTAATTTGTTCAATTAGTTTTTCTTCGAAAAATTTTCGATTTTTTCCTTTAAGTCCAATTTCACTATAGTGGCAAATAACATATTTCATACTTAAATAATAACAAAAAATTATATTTTTTTCAATTAAAATAACTTTTGGGGAAAAACTTTATTGACATAAATATTTAATTTCTATATTATTAATCTAATTAAAAACGACAATATGACTAGTTATATAAAACAATCTAAACTTAATTTTAAACCAACTAATTTTGGTTTAATTTGGTTTATTATTCCATTAACTAATTATTAACCGCCGACTTTATTTCTAAAAATTAAATAATCATTAAACAAGTCGGCCAAACAAGGGTCGATTTTAATTATCAACAAAAGGGAGTAAAAACAAATGCATGTATCTAGATCCAACTTACTGCTTGACCGTTTTACAAATTACAGTCAAGAAAAGACAAGTATCCAGCGAAAATTACAAAATCCAGACGTAGTAGAAGAAAAAAAAGAACGTCTAAGCCGACGACTAAAGGATATTGAGGAAAGACTAATGCCTCAAATATCCAGAAAATTAACCTAAGGAGGAAAATTTAAAAACCACCCATTAAATCTTAAAAAATGGGTGGTTTAAAAATTTTTAACTTGATTTTTTAAATAAAAAATGTAAAATATAACGACTAGCGGGATATAGTGTAACGGTAGCACGAGTCCTTTGGGAGGATTTAGCTCGGGTTCGAATCCCGGTATCCCGACCAAAAAAGCAGATTAAATAATCTGCTTTTTTGTTATTAACAACTCTATTTATTAAAAATTATTCATATCGTAAAGCCTCAATCGGACTTTTTAAGGAAGCTTTTTTGGCTGGATATAAACCAAAGATTAAACCAACTGAACTAGCTACTCCTACTCCCAAAAAAATTGCCGGTAAAGAAATGGCAAACTGCCAATTTTGGCTCACTTGTTGCGATAAAACCAAAGATGTTAAATAGGAAAATAATACCCCCAAACCAATGCCTATCATTCCTCCAATAAAAGTTAAAACAATTGATTCAATTAAAAAATGGATTAAAATGTCTTTTTTTCTTGCTCCCAAAGCTTTTCTTAAGCCAATCTCTCTAGTTTTCTCAGTAACAGCAACTAACATAGTATTCATGATTCCTACTCCTCCCACCACTAAAGAAATGGCTGCTACAGAAGTTAATAAAATTGTTAAAATCCCAGTAATCAGACTAATAGTCTCAATTGTTTCGTCAGCAGTGGTAATATGAAAATCATCATTCTCAGGGTTATCAATATTGTGTAATTCTCTCAAAGTTATTTTTATATCCTGTACCATTCCCGGAACCAAGCTTTCGTCTTTAGCCATAACATGAATTTCTGGATAATAATCGACTCCTAAAAGATATTTTTGGGCTGTCGTGTAAGGAATAACAATAAACTTATCTACATCCATAAAAGAAGAAATTTGTCCTTTTGAAGAAAGAACTGCTACTACACGAAAATATTTGTCCTTAATCTTAATTTTTTCCCCTATTGCTTCGGCATGCCCAAAAAGTTCTTCTTTTACTTTTTCTCCAATAACAGCTACAGCTGAAAGAGATCTAATATCATCTTCTGTGAAATATTCCCCTTTTTCAGGATAAATATCGTAAAGTTTTCCTAACCAATCTGCTGTCCATCCCATAATAGTCGGCTTATAGGTTTCTCCTTTATATGAAACGCTTCCTGGAACCATAACAACTGGAGTAATATCTTCTAAATCAGGAACATTGTTTTTATTTTTTAAAGCTCGAATATCTCTATCTTTTAAAGAATCATTATACATCATCTCGGCCATATCTTGGGGGCCTTTCATTTCTTTCCCCGGACTGATTGAAACAAAATTTCCACCCATGGCCTTGATTTCATTTAAAATCAAATCTTTGGCAGACTGACCAATCGACATAATTAAAATAATAGAAGTTATCCCAATAACGATTCCCAAAACAGTAAGAATAGAACGAGATTTATTCGTCTTTATTCCAAAAAAAACATTTTTAAAAGCGTGTTTTATCCTCATAATTTATTTAAATAATCCTTCTTTAGCAAAATGTCGTTTTAAAACCTTTGTATCACTTTCAATTAACCCATCTTTTAATTTAATAATTCTTTTAGCCATCTCTGAAGTATATTGTTCGTGAGTAACCATAATAATTGTGTGACCTTTATCGTTAAGTTTTTGAATAATATCCATAATTATTTGGCCTGATTTTGAATCAAGATTTCCCGTTGGTTCATCGGCAAAAATAACATCTGGTTCATTAACCAATGCCCTGGCGATTGCCACTCTTTGTTTTTCTCCTCCTGAAAGTTGAGAGCGGTCATGCTTTAATCTATGAGAAAGACCTACCATTTCAATAGCTTTTTTTGCTTTTTCATCCCATAAAGATTCTGATACTTCAGAATAATAAAGAGGCAGTTTTACATTATCTAAAACATTAATCCGAGGGAGTAAATTAAATGTTTGAAAAATAAAGCCCATTTTTTTATTTCTAATTTGGGCTAATTCATCGTCTGTATATTCATTCATGGATTTGTCTTGAAAATAATATTTTCCTTTGCTCGGACGATCTAAAAATCCTAGAATATGAAGCAATGTTGATTTTCCAGACCCCGAAGGTCCTATAATCGCCACAAATTCTCCTTTTTCTATAGCAAAAGAATCTCCTCTTAAAGCAGGAGTTTCTGCTTCTCCTTCTCCATAAATTTTCTCTACGTTTTCTGTTCTAATTAAAGACATAAATATTTTTAAGGAAGAATTATTTGATCTCCTAGTTCTAATCCTTTGATAATTTCTATTTTACCTTCGACTCCTCTTAATCCCGTTTCTATCTTTACTTCCTCGACTATTTTTTTTCCTTCTTGATTTATTAATAATTTAACAAATTTTTCTCCGTTCTTCTTAAAAGTTGTTCGATTTAGAATCATTAAAACATCTTTTCTTTCAGCCGTTAAAATATTAACATCAGCCGTCATTCCTGATTTAATTCTTTCGTCTTTGTTAATAAAATTTAAAGTAATTTGATAAGTGGCGACACCCTCAATAATCCTTTCGGCTGGATTAATATTAGTAACTTTAGTCTCAAATTCGACGTCACTACCATAAGCATCTAAAGTAACCTTTGCTAAATTATTTAAACTAATTTTAGCAATATCAACTTCTGGAACATTAGCTTTTATTTCAAAGTCTGTCTCGGAAATAATTGAAATAACCAAGGCATTAAGAGAAATAATCTCACCAACTTTAGCATTTTGTTCAATAACAACTCCATTTATTGGAGATTTAAGAACTGTTTTGTTTAACTGAACTTGTATATTTTCAATTTTAGCTCGAGACTGTTTAACTTGGGCTTTTTGAGAAACAATATTTAACTCCGCTTGTTTGACTTTTGATTCTTGAGCCCTAATTTGCTCATCTGTTGCTCCAGACCTTTTAAGAATAAGCTCATCCTTGACCAAAGTTAAAGCACTCTGAGCCGTATTAATTCCTGTCTGAGCTGTATTAATATTATTTTGATTAGTTATTTTTTGAGCTGCAATTAATTGTTTTTGACTATTAATATTCGTAATTGCCGTATTAATATTGGTTCGGGCCGTATTAATATTGGTTTTATAAGTACTAAGAACTGTTGAGGATAAACCAGTGGCGGTATTAATTGCCTCATTTAAACGATTTAAAAAATCTCTAATAATAACTAAATATTCCCCTCCGTTAACTAAAGCTTGTCCTAAATCTAAAGAAGATAAATCGTCGATGTCTGTTTTAAGAGATGAAAGCGCTCTCTTAACATTGACTCTTCCTTGTTCAACATCTATTTTGGCTTGAGAATCAGATGTGGAAAAGGTTATTGTTGGATTATCTGAAGAGTCATTAGAAAACAAAGCATCTATTTGTTTGTTTATGGCATCATCTGCCTTAAAATAGGCATCATTAAGAATATCTTCCACGTCTTCATAAAGATTTAACAAATCAATGTCTGCTTTATCTTTCACATTTTCTAAATTAACTCCCGCATCAATAAATGTTTTTTCTGCATTAGAAACTTTTGTTTCTGCTACTTGAATTTCTTCTGATTTGGCTCCTGTTTTTAGTTCATCTAACTTTGCATTTTCAGCATCTAGGGCAGCTTCGTATTGTTTCAATCCAGCTTGAGAGCTTTCCAAAGCAGCTTGATCTTGAGCTAATTGAGCAATTAAATCATCATTATCTAATTCTACCAAATTTTGTCCCATGACTACTTGATCACCAACATCAATATTAACCTTGGCTACTCGGCCACTTTTTTCAAATGCTAAATTAACACTTTTTATTGGTTCTACTCTACCAATAACACTAACCTCTTGAATTAAATCTCCTTTTTCTATAGAAATAACATCATATTCTTGTTCTTTTTCTTTAGTAGAAACATAAACCAAAAAAACAATAATAATTATGGTTAAAATTAAAAAAATATATTTCTTTTTTATTTTCATATTAAATTTATTATTTTTAAATTAATACTTTATTTTAGATAATAGTT
>Ga0207997_1000704_pt1 | contig 17088 bp, 19 predicted proteins | sample AntAceMetag02UKN_FD_184777 | JGI IMG/M metagenome (GOLD analysis project Ga0207997, IMG submission 184777) | Saline lake microbial communities from Ace Lake, Antarctica - Antarctic Ace Lake Metagenome 02UKN (SPAdes) (version 2) | ecosystem: Environmental > Aquatic > Non-marine Saline and...
AATGCCAATTGATTAATATATTATTTGAATGATTTTTAAGCAACTGCATAGCACCTTTTGTCGGATTTTTAGACAAATTACTCCAATCTATTTTATCTGGATTTTTTTCTAGCAACTGTATAGCTGACCTATTTTCAGACAAATTCTCCCAATTTATTTTATCTGGATTCTTTTCTAGCAACTGCATAGCACCTTCTGACGGATTTTGAGACAAGAAATACCAATCTATTTTATCTTGATTTTGTTCTAACAAGTGCATAGCTGACGGATTTCTAGACAAACCTTGCCAATCTATTTTATTTGGATTTTGTTCTAGCAACCGCATAGCTGACGGATTCATAGACAACATATTCCATATTATTTTATCTGGATTTTTTTCTAACAAGTGCATAGCTGACGAATTTCGAGACAAATAAAACCAATCTATTTTATTTGGATTTTTTTCTAGCAAGTGTATAGCAGATGGATTATCCGACAAACAATGCCAATTTATTTTATCTAAATTTTTTTCTAGCAACTGCATGGCACATTTTGATGAATTTTCAGACAACTCAAACCAATCTATTTTATCTTGATTATTTTCTAGCAACTGTATAGCTGACGGATTTCGAGACAACCAACCCCAATTAATTATATTTGGATTATTTTCTAGCAACTGCATGGCATATTCTGATGGATTTCGAGATAAACCCGTAGAGTGCATTATATAAATTTTATCTAGCCAATCCAACATACATATTGGTAATTTTACATTCATTATATCTTTAATATGTAGAATCAAACACTTTTTAATTTCATTTTTTTATCATTCAAAAACAATAAACACTCGATACCCGCCCCAAGAATTAGTTTATTTTGTGTATTTTTAGGTATAATAAGATATTTCTTACTTATAAGATGGAGAAAAAGCCAATTTATGGTATTGCGGTTTTCAATAATGACATAACAGGTGTTGTTAGATTTACTGAAGATTTAAAAAATAACAAAATAAAAATAGATTTGAATTTAAAAGGATTAAAATCAAATAGTCTACATGGATTTCATGTTCATGAAGCAGGTGATTTGACTGATAAATGTACGAGTATGTGTGCTCACTTTAATCCATATGGAAACATACATGGATGTCCTGGTATGAAAGATAGGCATGTTGGCGATTTAGGTAATATTAAAACAAATACAAATGGTGAAGCAAAATATACTTTTTATGATAATATTATCAAACTTAGAGGATCCAAGTGTAATATCATTGGCAGAGGATTAATTATTCATCAAGACAAAGATGATTGTGGTCAAGGAGATAATGCGGAAAGTCTAAAAACTGGAAATGCTGGAAAAAGAATTGCTTGTGCTGTTATCGGATATTCTAAACAAAATTGTTTATAAAAAAACAAAAACATATTAAAGATAAAACACATATTAAAGATAAAATACTATATAATAATAATAATAATTAACAACAATGGCTGGAGGATGGATGCAATTATTTCTCGGAGGAACTCAAGACGGATTTATTATTAAACCAACTCATCCAGATTATCAAGAACATTTGGACAGTATGAATCCTAAAGATTGTACGTTGTTTTTATGTAGAGAATGCAAGTGTATAAATTATTACTCATCATTATGTACGTGGTACGTAAATGGAAAAAAAAGTTGTGTAAATTGCAATCATGTAGTTGGACCGTGGCCAAAAATGAAAATTTAAGTATATACAGTTTGTGCCGTTACCTTGGCCTCGTCTATCGTCTTTTCTTGGTGAGAAATATACGAATCATGCTCTTGTTTAATTTGGTCTACCGTTTTTACACAGCCTCGTGTTGCTAAATTGTAAGCAACAATAGATGAAACTAGAATTCCTGCATACATGTACCAGCACGCCTCGCCAATATTATCTTTAAGTACAACCAAATGTAACAACTCTGATTGTTTTTCTTTTAACACGTTACCAGTAATGCTCTTTTTAATTAAGGGTGACAGCATGTCATTCCATATGTTCATGAAATTCTCAGGATTAATCTGATTGATCAGAAGTGATGCGTTTCCGCAAATTTTCATAATGAGTTCTGCCGAGTGCTCCAACTGGTCCTTTGTCCCTTGGTCCATTCCTTGAGAAACATCGCTTAGTTCTGAGTTTACCAGCAAACCATTGAGCAACGTATTAGCACTTGATGCAATAAAAAAATACCCAATTACATTTGAAAATGCTGACTTAAATCCAGGAAAAATAACTAAAACCGCAACCAAAACACCAAATATAAATAAATATGGAACAAATGTGTAGCCAACTGCCGCCCCAATATTTTGCCCAGGACTTCCTCCACATTTTGATAAAAGGTAAAAAAAATTTAAAAATAACTGACTTCCTACCACAATTGCTACATAAATCATCAGGGTTTTATTTGATGCCGAATAATAGTCGGTAAATCCGTTTGCTGTTTGCAATTCAGCTACTGACAACTTGGGTTTTAAAAAAAGAAAATATAAAAGCGTGCTAATTGCAAATAAAATTAAAGAGATAAAAGAATAGTCCATTTCTTATTAAGTTGTGTTATTTTATAATTTACTGTTTTTGTTTAATTTATAAAAATAATATAAATATATTATGTTAATTCATATAAATATGAAAAATATTACTATTATTACAAAATACGAGTCTCCTGTGTTGCAAACCTGGATATTTATGTAAACGAAAAACGCAAAAGTGCGAGCCAAAAAAAACAAAGGCTTTGTTACCAAGTGCTACTAATAGTTATCCAAAATTAACAATGCCTTTGTCGCCAATAGCAAGTCATAGTTCTCCAAAATTAACTAAAAAGTGGTTGATTAAAATGGGACTGAGACCCAATAGTATAAATAAAACAGTAAAAAAAAACATCAAGCCGTATAAAATGTCAGAAAAGCAGTATAATGTCATGGTGAAAAGATACGAAAACGACTTGAATGAATTTAATCAACATGGCTATCGTGAAATATATGATGTATTTAAAAAAATTGCAAAACGTCAATATTCCAAAGATGTTGCGTTTGCAAAATATCAGGAAACATTTTATCAAAATTTTATGAATACTAAAAACCCATATAGAACAGATGACATGTATAAATTAAAAAACCTGCGTATAAAAGCCGACAAAACTAAATAAATATGCTTTTGCAGTCCCCAGTTAATACAACCGACCCAGGATTGCCTTTTTCATCAATTTGTACATTACAAATAAGAATGTAATGTATTTCTACATTTTTTAGCGATTTTGAATTTGAGTGTTGCTTGCACAAAACCGCAACCTTTTTAAGTTGCTTTCGGTCAGGCTTTTTATTTTTTGTAACAAGAATGCAGTGACTTGATGGACCATCCGCTACATGAAACCAAATGTCGTGCAATTCGGCAGCCCTAATCAGTTCCCAGTTATGTCTCTCGTTCTTGCCAATTAGAATATCCATCTTAATGAATTGTCTTATATATTTTAGTATATTTTCATTTTTTTATTTTATTCAATGAATTATTTCTCAAAAGTTTGTCTGTGTTACAGTAAATATTATTAGACGAAATATGTACATTAGTTTCGCTTTTTTGATTTTTTGGTTTTGTAACAGGCGGTAATTTTTTTTGTTTTTTTACAGATAATAACTTGTGTCGTTCAGTATTTTCAACTATCCAATTGTCCTCTATGCGTTCATGGTCTACGTGACCATGAACTGTATTAAACGAAACATACAAATCTTCTTTAACATCTTGTTTTTTAACAGGTTGTAATTTTGCTGTTTTTTTTACAGGTAATAACTTATGCCGTTCAGTATTGTCAATTGTCCAAGATTCGTTATCTTTACAATGAATAGCATCAAACGAAAAGTGCACATTTTCTTCGCTTTCTTGATTTGGTTGTTTTTTTACAGGTAATATTTTTTCTGTTTTTTTTACAGCCAACAACTCATGCCGTTTAGTGTTGTCATATGTCCAAGATTCGTTATTGTCAGAATGAATTGCATCAAACGAAAATTGGAAATCTTCTTCGCTTGTTTGAGTTTCTTGTTTTTCAACAGGTTGTATTTTTTCTGGTTTCTTTACAGGTAACAACTTATGCCGTTCAGTATTGTCAACTGTCCAAGTATCATTTATCTTACCATGAATATCATCAAATGAAAATTGTACATCTTCTTTATTTTCTTGTATTGTAACATGTATTTTTTTTGGTTTCTTAACAGGCAACAACTTATGCCGTTCAGTATTGTCAACTGTCCAAGTGTTATTTATGTTACCATGAATATCATCAAACGAAAATTGGACATCATCCTTATTTTCTTGTATTGTAACATGTATTTTTTTTGGTTTTTTTACAGGTAACAATTTGTGCCGTTCAGTATTGTCAACTGTCCAAGTATCATTTATGTTACCATGAATATCATCAAACGAAAATTGTACATCATCCTTATTTTCTTGTATTGTTTCATGCAGTATTTTTTCTGGTTTTTTTACATGTAACAATTTGTGCCGTTCGGTATTGTCAACTGTCCAAGTATCATTTATGTTACCATGAATATCATCAAACGAAAATTGGACATCATCTTCATGTTTGGTTTCAATTTCAGTATCATATTCAATTTCAGTATCATATTCAGTTTCAGTATCATATTCAATTTCAGTATCATATTCAGTTTCAGTATCATATTCAATATCAGTATCATATTCAACTTCAGGTTCAATTACAACTTCAGGTTCAATTACAAGTTCAGGTTCAATATCAACTTCAGGTTCAATATCAACTTCAGGTTCAATATAAACTTGCAGTTCAATATCAACTTCAGGTTCAATTTCAACTTGCAGTTCAATATCAACTTCAGGTTCAATTACAACTTCAGGTTCAATATAAACTTCAGGTTCAATTTCAACTTGCAGTTCAATATCAACTTCAGGTTCAATTACAACTTCAGGTTCAATATCAACTTCAGGTTCAATATAAACTTCAGGTTCAATATCAACTTCAGGTTCAATATAAACTTCAGGTTCAATTACAACTTCAGGTTCAATATCAACTTCAGGTTCAATATAAACTTCAGGTTCAATATCAACTTCAGGTTCAATATAAACTTCAGGTTCAATATCAACTCCAGGTTCAATATCAACTTCAGGTTCAATATCAACTTCAGGTTCAATATCAACTTCAGGTTCAATATCAACTTCAGGTTCATCTTTATGTTCGGGTTTGATTTCAATATTTGTTTCAATTTTGAGTTTGATTTTTACTTTCGGTTTAACATCTTTTTTAGATTTAACGCATTTATTTTTTAGTTGATTTATTGCCGCACAATAAATAAGACGTCGTTGTTTTGGCGTTAAACCAACGGATGTTTGTAATTGAAATGCCACTCTCATATATTACCTGTATATTTTGTGCTAACTAACAAAGTTTAAATAAATTAAACTAAAATATTGTATTAGAATAACTAGATTATAACCTATATTATTATTATGAAAAATGTTCCAAGAAGATATATACCAAATAAATTAACTTTAAAAGATAAAAAAAAACAAAGAAGAATGATTAAAAAATCTAGAAAAATGTATAAAAAAGGAAAATATTATACTAGAAAACCAGTTAAATCTTATAAATCTAAAACAAGTAGTCATATTTTAAAAGCTCGACGAATCTATAAAATACATGATATTAAACCATCTAAAGAATTAGCTGTCAAAACAGGTTGTTCACTAAATACTTTAAAAAAAATTGTCAATAAAGGTCAGGGTGCATATTATAGTTCAGGTAGTAGACCAAATCAAAGTGGTAAATCATGGGGATATGCTAGATTAGCTAGTTCTATTACTAGTGGAAAAGCTGCAGCCGTTGATTATAAACTGCTTGAACAAGGATGTAAAAATAATAGTAAAGCTTTAAAATTAGCAAAAAAATCTAAAAAAAAATATGGACATAGTAGACGAAAAACACCAAGTGTTAAATTATAAAAATAAATTATTGACTAAATTGGAAGGTAAATGGAATAAAAATGAAATAAAAATATTGTATTAATACAAGTACAAAAGATGAGCAGTAAAACAACCTATATATTATCCACAGACACATTCAAGACAATATGGCAAGGTGCATTAGGTGCCATGACTTTTGGAGCATATCACCAATTTAATACAAATAGAATCATGGATTTAAACACTAAGTATATGACAGATAAACACAATAACGACATGAACAATTTAACTAACCAACACAATAACGATATGAACAATTTAACTGACAAATTAACTAACCAACACAATCGTGATATAAACAATTTAACTGAAAAGTTTAACAAATTAGAAAATGACCAAAAAAGTAGATGGTGGTAGATTTTTACTAAATTGTAAAAATGAAATAAAAACATTGTAATAATATAAATACAACAATATACGAAATTATGAGCACTAAAGCAACCACTTATTTATTATCTATGGACACTCTTAAGACAATGGGCCAAGGTGCATTGGGTGCCATGACTTTTGGAGCATATCATCAGTACACTACAAATAAAATTATGGAACTAAACAATGAAAATCAAAAACAATGGATTATACACAGAGATGCTAAACTAAATGAAAAAATAGCCAAATTAGAACAAGACAAAAACAATAGATGGTGGTAGATTTTTACGTGGTTTCATCATTCTATTATTTAAAAAAACAATATAAAAATATTGTTTTTTACTTTAACAATGATTCATTTTATTATTAATAAACGTTTTGCAGACAAATCATATGAAACAATAAATCATTTCACTAATTTTTATAAACGTTTTGTAGATGACCAAGCATATTATTCAATTAACCAGTTTACTGGTATTGGTTATAACTTTGTTGCACGCATGAATAAAAATGCATGTTATTCTCAAAGACTTTTTTATTACACATCGCATTGTTTTGGTGGAGCTGTATTAACTGGAATATTCTTAACTATAACTCGTAAGAAATTATCAAAAAAATATCTTGAACCAAAAATTGCTATTTATGGATTACTTGGTTTGATTTGTTCGTTAAATGCATATTTTCATATAATGTTTCGTGAGTATGAACCAAACCACCAACCATCAGGAACCTGTAATCTCTAGGTTTATTTTTTGCTTATTTTACTTTATATTACAAGCATTTCAATTTGCTACCAAGGGTTTTGAAATAATGGTTGTTGTAAAATACTTGTTTGTCTAATGTTTTTGTCAAAGTCTTATCACTCATTTGCAATGTTCTAATGCAATCATATTTACAAACAAATTCTTTGACCATTTTATGCTGATGGTCATATTGTCCAACTCCATCTTTATACAAAATTGGCTCTTCTCCTTTATTTTTCACAACAAACGCATTTTTTATTTTTTCGTTGCACGTTTCGTACAAGATATAATAATTACCCTTTGTTGGCATACTTCGCTTCACATACATGTCCAGTGCAGAACTTGATTCGTAGTCATTACATTGTGCCGCTGTTTTTCGGTTTAAATATACATTTAATATTTCAGTTTTGTCCAAGTTCAGTTTAGCAATGTATCCTAAATTTTGTGACTTGGTTTCTCTTGTGGGAGCAATTGTGGGAGAAATTATATTTGCATCTAAATGCCTTTCAACCAATAGCCAACGAAATCCACAATAAATAGTACTTTCCGCAATAGCCTTGTTAATACTCGGGCGTTTAATAGCACTATTTTCCTTCATGATTTCTGACACACTTTCATACACAGTTACCAATTGCATGGTTTCGGGATGTATTTTTTGCAACCGTGGACCAACTGTTGGCAAAGGCTCACCAAAATTAGTGGTGGTTTTTGTTTGCAATGAATTTAATCGCTCTACAATGTTTTGGTTGGTTTTTTCCAGATTATTTATTTTGCCAGACATTTGCTGTACTATTTCAGATAATTGTGTGATGTTGGCATTTAACGATTGAATGAGAGAGTTGTTATTATTATCGGCATTCATTTTGTTCATGATTTTAAGGTTTTCATTTTCCAGTTTTAATTTCTCAATGTCATGGTTGTTGAAATAATTAATATTGTTATTTACAATTTTCAATAACGTTTTGTAGGATAAATTTTTACCAATAAGAAATAATTCCAGTTCTGTTTCGTGACCTTTTAAATTGCACACTTTGCTGGGTCGAATCAGTTCATTCTCTTTTACAAACGATTCAAAATCTTTACTTTGGTTTACCGAAAAACAGTCCAACAAGAGACATTCGTCATACTTGCTTTTGTGCTCACTATATCTATCTTTGATACCTCTTCTGCTTTCGCCAACCTTTACAATATACTGACCATTTTCTAGCGTTTTAACTTTGATTATGTAAAAAATACAACCAATTGTGCCATATTCGTGCAATAATATCTTCTCTCTTTCTAAGATTTTTTGCTGGTTCAGTTTGTCTTCTAATTCTTTGTTTTTTTTGTCTTCCAATTGAAGCAACTGATGTTTTAATTCATCACTTTCTTCTTTTACAATTTCCTGTAAAATCTCTTCCAGTTTAATGAAATATTCATGTATTTCATCTGCTTTTTTTGTTCCTGCCTTTAAACAAAATCGTTTGAATGTGTTAATATTTAACATGACTAATTGTTTATTATGGCCACCTCTTACATTTGGATTTGATTTGTCAGTTGGTAGATTAGTTGTTGGGTAACACGATAAAATTTTATAATCTTTATTAATAATAAATAGTTTAAGCAACAATTCTTTAGATTTATGTTTTGAACTAAAATCCAGCCACTGCCATACATCATCCAAGTTAATAATAAAATCATTATTATAATCGTGATTTAAATAGCAATAAAAACTAGCCAAAAACATTTGCTGTTCGTAATTGGTAAAGTTGTTTTGTACCCTTTCAATTATTTTTGACTGATAATCACCAGTCATCTTGGTGATTGGATTGCTTTCAATAAGATTTACGATATCCATGCTTATATTAGTATATCATATATTATCTTTATATGCTTTTTGATATATTTAAGCAAAAAGCATATTTTTGTATTAAATAATTATTGCTCACCCGCCAGGGTGTGCAATACACTAAAACTAGAACAATTAATGCGTATTTTACGTTATTGCTCAAGAACATTCTTAAGCAAACAATTAAAAATACATCAAATTACAATGCTTTTGGCTAAATTAACGGTGTTTTTTTAAGCGTCTCATATAAAAAATCTTTAAATGAGATAATATGACACAATCGTGTCAGGAAATTATGATAAATATATACAATCCACGAATACTGTTCTTAGTATTGTGCTTAGTTGGAGTAGGCCAAACCACCCATGCCGCTCATAATTCTCAACACATTATAATTTGTGGCGTACACACGAACCTTGGCGGTCTTGGTGCCTTCCACAGTTGCATTAGACAGGACAAGCTGAAGGGTAGCGTTGTCAATACGAGAGAAGTTGCACGTGCCACTTGGTTGATGTTCCTCAGGTCTCAATGCAAACGCATACACGTTGATGCCCTCATCGGGAGAACGGGTATGTGCCTGGTAAGGCTGGACGAGGGAGAAGTAAGTTCCCTCACGCTCGGAGAAGCGGTCCTGTCCGTTGAGCTGGAGCTTGGCAGTAACCACGGGGTTAAGTCCCCAACAATGCATATCCAGAGAAGTCTCAGTTAGCACAAATGTTCCAGCGTCAGATACAGATGAGCCGTCCAAAGAAGACTGGTTGGCAAGAGCCTGAAGGGTAGCCATGGTCTGAGCGTCAAGTCCAGATGGGATTTCGTTGTTGGAAGCGTGAGACACACCGCCAAAGTTGGGCTCGTTTGCGGCGTTGCCAGGACTAGACCAGTAGCCAGTTTGGCCAGGCTGCAGACTGTAGTCAAGAGCACCAGCATCATTGAATAGGCCTTGCTGGTCAATATACTCGTTTTTACCAGCCACCGCCTGAGGTCCGCCAAACGCGTGGATAGCGTTGGGAAGAGCATCAATGGCGTCAGTGTAATTGAAGGGCTGGGCTCCCAGAACCTTAAAGAGCATTGCATCGCACACAAGGGACGAGCAATAATCAACGTTCTGATCGGGCTGCACAACCCAGATAAGCTCCTTCACGGGGTGATTGAAGTTCAGCTTGATCTTGTTACTAGACGAACCGACAGACTCGTCACCAGTAAACTGGAGCTGAGTAATGAGGTACTCGTGAGGCTGTTGGGCGAAACGACGTCTCTCATCCGTGTCAAGGAAGACATAGTCAACGTACAAAGATGCGGCAACCAGAGACTGGTTGTAGGCGATGGCAGCAGGAACTGGGGTTCCAGCCTTATAGTTACCAATAGTTGCATTGTTGCAACTTAGTGTGGTCACAGCCCACAAACACTCGTCGATGGGACGGATGTCGAGATTGATTTTGACTTCGTGATACTGCACTTCACGAAATACCCTACCTTTCGGTATATTTATGGTTTATTTTTGACCGTATCATCCATACAGTAGATATTTAATTGCCTTTGCATTTCTGCATCAGTAACATTACCTTTAACCAGGGAATAGACTATATCTTAAGTTATCATTTGTGTCGATTAAACACATCAAACCCAATACCATTTAGTCGTTGAACCTTATTCATAACCTTATCATAACGGTGTTAGAATCTTGGCTGCGGATTGCCGATTTCTGTGCAACTTTTATCTTGGTCGCACATCATACGGGGCATTATTACCATACCTGAGGTCGTTTTTCTCAGCCACCGTAAACTTTCATTTACGGCTTGGTAGCCCAAAAATTGTTTGTATTTAGTGTTAAACCGAACAACATTCACAATATTATTGTGATAGTAATGCAATTGCATTTTATCTGTTTTTCGTCGGTTTTCTATGCAAGTTAGTGGTTGTAAATTTGTCCAGTGGAAACATACATTTTTATCATTCTCATTTGAAAAATTAAACGAATTAATTGGAAGAATATGGTCTATTTGCCAGTAACTTCCAAAATTATCCCAGTTCATTTTCTCATCAAATCTAAACGCAAGCCATTTCATTAAGAATTCATTTTCACATCCAATCAATGATTTATAAGATGTATTTTTACCCTTAATCATTTTATGAATTTTACTTCTTAAAACTTCAGATATTTGAAAATTCAAATCTGTTTTTCGTTTCAATTTTATTTTTTCCTTTTTAATGGGTAAATAATCTCGATTCGCTTGCTTGGTTCGTTTTTTAATATGGTCTTGATCTCTATATATTTTCCGTTGTTCATTTATTTTAACTTCGTTTTCTTTGCGGTATTTTTGATTCTTAATTGATAAAGTGTCTTTGTTGTCTGTATAAAATTGTTGTTGTTTCAGTTTGATTTGTTCCTTGTTTTGCAGTCTATATTCTTTTCTACATAAATTACAATCATATCTATGACCATCAGGAGTACTTTTTAATTTACCAAACTTATTCAATTCAACTGTTTTCTTACACTTATAACAAACTTTGCTCATATTATCTCTCAATATTATTATACTACCACTAATTGCATTTAATACATTTTCATTTTTTTTTACGTCTTTACGGGTTTCCCGAACAATTTGGAATTGTCGCATCTTGTCTAAACCAGTTAAATCATTAAAGATTATAACCAGTTTAACAACAAGACACTAGCATCTGGGGAGAAGAACCAAAAAGGTTCTCCTTCTGAGCCCCGAACAAATTTTCCCTAAAACAGTTCTCAGATGTTTTAGGTTGGATACTTTTCTGCCCTGCAGGAGTTAAGGCAATAAGAGGCAAGGCCAATCCAGGATTGGTGCAAAACCAAAACTGAAGGGGAACGTAAAGAGTTGTCTCGGGAAGAGCATTACGAGGAGCACACACCTGGCGAGGAGCCAAGGCATCACAAGGACCATCAACCTCGGCGAAAGAGGGGTCGGTGATGAATGTCAGTTGTGTGGTATTTCCAATCATCTTGAAGTAACCACGCTCCTGCTCGGAAGTCATGGTAAGCTGATTCCAGATATGCATCCAGTCTCCATACTGGCGGTCAATGCGCTGTCCACCAATCTCGACCTCAACCTGGGCAATCAGCTGTTCACCAGGAAAGTCCAACCAACGAGCATAGACACCGTTGCCCAGACCAGCGGCGACAGATGCCACGCCCATAAGCTGGTTAATCTCGGGAAGAGTAACCTGTAGGTAAGTACGGTAACACAAGTCACCGTTTCTACTTATTGTACACTGAACACGCCGACCAAAGTCGGCTTGGCCATTGAAGGTTTGCTCGATAGACTCAATCGCAAAGTTAGTGTATCTACGATACGTAACCTTCCAAAAGGTAATCTGAGGGTTTGAAGTGAGGTAAACGTCCTGGGCACCGTAGGCCACAATTTGAAGAAGAGCACCAGCCATTTTTGCTTTATTATCTTCCTATAATATTAAAAAATAATGAAAAATAACCTAATTAATTAAACACCTCCATTTAATAATAATAATCTTACAAAACAAAACAAAAGTGAATTATGGTGGCAAAAACCATAAAAATGATTTTTTAATTTTGTAAAATAAACATTAAAAAGAAAATATGAATGTTGAATACCCTATATGTTTATTAAATTGGATAAATCCAAATAAAATAAAATGGATTGAATTGTCAAAAAATAACTCAGAAGGTGCTATGTTGTTATTCGCAAAATATCCAAAAAATATAAATATACTGAATGAAATTCATTCGTTTGATGGTTTAAATGATTTGAATGGTTATGATTATTTGTCGTCCAATGAGTCAGAAGGTGCTATGCTGTTTATTAAAAAACATCCAAATAAAATAAATTGGAATTTGTTGTCTAAAAATCCGTCAAAAGGTGCTATTCACTTGTTAGAACAAAATCCAAAAAAAATAAATTGGGAATATTTGTCTAAAAATACGTCAGAACATGCTATTCAGTTGCTAGAAAAAAATCAAGATAAAATCTGCTGGGCTTCTTTGTCTGAAAATTCGTCAAAAGGTGCTATCAAGTTGTTAGAAAAAAATCCAAATAAAATGGCTTGGTATTGCATGTCTAAAAATCCATCAGAAGGTGCAATGCAGTTGCTAGAAAAAAATCAAAAACAAATAGATTGGGAGAGTTTGTCTAAAAATCCATCAGAAGGTGCTATGCAGTTGCTTGAAAATAATCAAAATAAAATACATTGGGAGAGTTTGTCTGGCAATCCGTCAGAACGTGCTATGCGGTTGCTAGAAAATAATCCAGATCAAATATATTGGTATAATTTGTCTAAAAATACGTCAGAACGTGCTATGCGGTTGCTAGAAAATAATCCAGATCAAATATATTGGTATAATTTGTCTAAAAATACGTCAGAAGGTGCTATGCAGTTGTTAGAAAAAAACCGAAATAAAATAAATTGGGTTTGCTTGTCTAAAAATCCGTCAGAAAGTGCTATGCAGTTGTTAGAAAAAAATCTATATCAAATAACTAACATTTGTTGGGATAACTTGTCTATGAATCCGTCAGCTTTGCAGTTTCTAAAAAAAAACCAAAATAAAATAAATTGGAGAGGCTTGTCAATGAATCCTCATATATTCAAGTATGATTATATACAAATGAAACATAATTGTATGGTGTTTAAAGAAGAGCTGATACAAAATCGGTATCATCCCCGCAATATATCCAAGTTTAAAGATTGGAAAGTTAATGCGTTTGAGTTTGACTCTGATTCAAATTAAAACTAATAAAATATAAAAATGATTTATTTAATATACTTGTTTTTAATTAATTGTAAAATGACTAACTATTTTGATAAAAGTTATCATATTGTGGAAAATAGAGGTGATTGCTTAAAAGTTATGTTAATGGAGTTTATGTCTGACATTAACAAATGCAACCAAGTCGATGGTTACGGTTTCCTTAAAGTTTTGAAAGCAGATGACAGGGATCAATTTGTTGTCATGTTGTCTGCTAAAGAGAGACTTGAGTGTTATAAACGAAGGGCAATACAACTCTCCACATGGATTACGGTTATGAACTCGTTAAAGTTAAAAAGTAGCTATGCAGTATACAGAATAGCGTACTGGGGAGAAACTATCGGAAAATCCATAATCTACCCCAAACTAACTAAGTATGTTCTCCCTTTATGGAGATTTCAAATGTTTGTTGACGAAAAGTCATATTTCAAATTGTTAATTCAGTCGTTTGGTATGCTTAGCCTTTTTACACCTCATACTAATATATTGTTAGACATTGATAAGCATCACATGAAAAAATTGGATAATAAATATTCACGATCGAGTTGGCACAATACGGACTACAAGGTTCCTGATGATTATTATGGTGGCTAGTTTATCATTTAAAATTAAACATTTTTTGATTTATTGTAAAAATGATTGATAATTTAGATTAAATATTATAAAAATGGTAAAACTATCTTTATACAAAGCATCCAATGCACCAATAATTTTAATTGTTCGCATTGTTAAAAATAAACTTTGTTTGTTTATAAAGTGGAACATGATTTACAATACTTTTGAAGAAGGTCAGTTTTTAAAAAATAAACAATTATTTGATTGTGCAATTTCTAGTGACGGAACACTGGTTTACTACATGTATAATGAGTATGGTATTAATAATAATACTCACACCATTTTAAGCAAGGTTCCAAATGCAACTGCTATTTATTATGGCTCTGAAAATGTTGGCAGATGGGGCACAACTCAGTTCAACATATCTAATGGGAATATACCAATAGACAATGGAGCCAATTTAAAAATAACTTCATATGGAATTCAGCACGAATACCAAAACCAAATATTAATAGATAATGACACACAAATCAACAAAACCGTTTCTAATTCTGGAAAAATTAGTTCAGACACATTTCAAAACCAAGATAAAACTCATACTTATCAAGTTGATAAATGTCGCATTTTAATGGATGGTCATATAATATATGACTGTACTCATAGAGAATTTGTAAGTAGAGTTGCCGATGAATCAATTACTCTTGCTAATGAAGCTTCAGCATAACTTTGCTATAATCTGTATATACGTTTTCGATATTACTGTAATCTGCTTTTTGAGTAACCGTTAAAGGAGTCAATAAATACCATTTATCAATATTTTGCAATTTCATCCAGTAAACGTCAATGGCATAAACAGTTTTCATGTGTTTTTTATTTATGAGTTGTGTAACACTTTCTTTTACATTTTGAATTAACGTATCTAAATACGAACCATTAACCAAGTATGCAGTAGTTGTAAAACAACGATTTACTTTAACACATGGCACATTATCAACCAATTGATAAGGTGAATGAGCATTTCCTCCCAGTAAAAGCACATCCCATGATTTTCCCAAAGAACTTGCAAAAAATGTATGAGCTTGATTAGACAACAATTTGGGATTTGTAAAAACTACATCATCTTCAAGAATCAAGACATGAGACCAGTTATTATCTTTAGCTAACTGTAAACATTTAAGATGGCTCAAACTACATCCTATTGCTCCCAAATTTGGCATTGATATCGCCGAAAATCTGGTTGCTTTGTCTAAATATCCCATTTTAGCCAATTCGGTTTGCATGTGAACCAAACGGTCTGCTCGAGAATCTAAATTAATATAAAATATATGCTCAATATTTTCTAAAGAACTTACCATATTTAACTACTTTGTTAGTTCATCTATTTAATTATCTTTAAATTAAAATAAATATTATCAAAATCAAAATAAATATTAGGTAAAAAACATAAAAAAATAAACTCATGGTTAAACAACAAACTGTATAATAAGAAATGAATTATTTTCTTGTATTAATTGTTTTTTGTGTTATTTTATTCATATATCTACATCTCCAATTTCAGATGAAAACCAGCAATGATTTAGAATTGTTTGAAATTTATGATACAACCAAAGAAAATATGGAGGAAATATGCGATATACGCCAACCCGCCATATTTAACAATTTAGATGACCAGTTTGTAACCGCGGTTGTGAGAAAATTAAACATTGATGTGCTAATTCAAAAATACCCACAATATGATGTAAAAATTCGAGAAGCCAAGGCACATGCTGAAAAAGATATTGATACATTAAACAATGATTACGCATCTTTACCCCTAGTTGCTGCTAAGCAGTTAATTTATCAACAACCAAATAATACACAATCCGCTACGTTTTACTCAGAAAATAATTCCGATTTTTTAGATGAAACTAATGCTTTAAAAAACATTTCAGACCACATGTTAAGGCCTTATTTAACTAGTCGGTGTGACTATGATATTATTTTTGGTACAGAGGGATCTACTACACAACTGCGTTATAACATAAATTATCGCAATTTTTATATTTGCACCAAAGGCACAGTTTATATTAAACTGGTTCCCCCAAAATACTCTAAACAATTAAACCCTATCTCAGATTATGATTTATTCGAATTTCGATCTGACCATAACCTGTGGCTTAGTGAAAGTGATGCCAATTGTGGAGTTAATTCAAAAATTAAATCTTTAGAAATTGCTTTAACGCCTGGAAAAGTATTGTTTATTCCTGCTTATTGGTGGTCGTCATTTCAGTTTGGGTTTAATGCAAGTCTAGCAAGTTTTAAGTACCGAACTTATGTAAATCAGGCAGTTCATATTCCCCATTATTGCATGTGTTTAATGCAAGGACAAAACATTAAAAACAGTTTTTCAAAAAATAATATTGAAGACTTGCTCTTTGAAACCAAGACAAAGACAGAAACAACTTTAGTTGAGCCAACCTTGGAACCAGGTGTTGAACCAACTTTAGTAAAAAATAAAACCAACAACATAACATTAGAAATTAGTGAAACTCCAATTACTCCAATAATAACAGAAAATGAAAATATAGAAAATGAAAATACAGAAAATAAAAATACAGAAAATGAAAATACAGAAAATGAAAATACAGAAAATGAAAATAAAAGTAATACTAACAATACTCAACTTGATCCAATTATTGAAGTTGAAAATGAAGTTGAAAATGAAGTTGAAAATGAAGTTGAAAATGAAGTTGAAAATGAAGTTGAAAATGAAGTTGAAAATGAAGTTGAAAATGAAGTTGAAAATGAAGTTGAAAATGAAGTTGAAAATGAAGTTGAAAATGAAGTTGAAAATGAAGTTGAAAATGAAGTTGAAAATGAAGTT
>Ga0207997_1000705_pt1 | contig 17082 bp, 27 predicted proteins | sample AntAceMetag02UKN_FD_184777 | JGI IMG/M metagenome (GOLD analysis project Ga0207997, IMG submission 184777) | Saline lake microbial communities from Ace Lake, Antarctica - Antarctic Ace Lake Metagenome 02UKN (SPAdes) (version 2) | ecosystem: Environmental > Aquatic > Non-marine Saline and...
AACCACCAGCTATTCTTATACCACCAGCAGCATCAACTGTGGTTGAAGCACTGGTAGCATCTATTCTTATACCATATTCTCCATCCATAGTTGCAGTTGTATTAATTTGCAAAGCATCAGCATTACCGTCTTGCTGAATATTTAATGCTGGTTGGTCATCGAGTGCATTAGTTTGAAGAATAGAAACAACTGATACGCAAGTAACTAAACTATCTAAATTTCTACTAAAATCTCCTGTTGCTTTAGAAGACATATTAACTAAATTAGCATAATTATCATATGCTTCATTATCCCATGCTTGGGCAGAAATTGCGGCACCAGCAGAGCCATAATGTCTTGAAGTAATTCCTTCTCCATCTGTACCATCTTGCTGAACAAAAAGGGCATCTTGGTCATTGAGTGCATTAGTTTGAAGAATCATAACCATTGGGCCTATTGTTTTTGTTGAATCTAAATCTCTATAAAATAAATTATCTCCTACCGAATTATCATCTCTACAAAGAATATTGTATCTTGTTCCTACACCACCAACTTCATTATTATGGAGAACAGTTGAACCGGTAGTTGATCTTGTAACATTTAAAGCATATGTTGTTCCATCTTGTACTAGCTCTAAACAAGCCATATCATCGTTAACATTAGTTTGAATTATATATGCAACTGCTGCATCAGTATTCTCGGAATCTAAATCACGTGTAATACTCAAAGCACTTCCTGAAACAGATGTCTGAACTATAGTAGCAGAGATCACATTAGTTACAGCAAAAGCTGAAGTTATAATTTCTGTACCACCTAAAGATAAGGAAAGAGTGTTAATTTTGTGAGTACCGTCTTGGATATAATCTACCATCAAATTCTGGTCTGCTGAGGTAATTATATCTCCTGTACTTCTATCTGCTAAATCAGTCATTTAATTTCACCTCGTTTTTATTATACATTGCTTCAAGGAACTCAGTAGCATTATGACCACCGAAAGAAATACCTCTTTCTTGCAATAACCATGCTTTGAATTCTTCAATAGAATATTTAGAACTAGCTAGAACTTTCTGTGCTTGAGGAGTTATTACAACTTCAACCTCTTTTTTGAATATTAAGTTTTTCATGTTTAATCACATTGTATTGTTATTTTCTCAGGGCCAATGCCAATGATTCTTTTGACATTACCTTCACTACCTTGTACGGTAGCTTGCCAACCCACATGTTCAGTTATAGTAGGTGCGCCATAACCCATTGTGCGTCTTACACGACGGAAATAGATAAGACGATATTCAATATCAGGACCATAACAAAAATCAAGTTTAACACCACTGATCTTGATCTCGCCAGTTTTAAGGTTCACGATAACTTCTTTAAACTCATTGCTAACAATAAACTTTTCAAGCCTATCTTGATCTATTTCTTTGAATAGCCTTTCAGTGCCAGCTTCATCAATTTGAAGTAATCTACTACCGTCTGTATATAGTGCGGACCACATGAGTATAAGTTTTTATCTAGTTGCGTAACCTGATTCGTTTTCAACCTGGCCAATAGCAGGAGCAATCTTGTAAAGTTTTTCTCGATTACCTTTTCCATAGCCAATGAAATACATTACCCTGTTCCCTAATTGTTCACCACGATCTACACGAACTATGTTACGTTTGAAAAATCTTAGACCACGAGCAGCTTTACCACCGAAACCAGTTGGTATATCTGTATCACCATTCAAATTAAATTCACCATCGGTGAGATCTACACTATAACTAGCGTCGCCTCCAACCTGGACTAATTCAAACTTGTTAAGAGTGCCAGCATTTTCCCAGCCAAGATCAAACTTTGCACCGTCAGCCTCTTTAACTACTGTATCATCAGCAAGGGTGGCTACCCATTGATATGTTTCATTCTGATCAACCATTTTTCTATGACCTCCATAAATTATAGCAAAAGAATAAGTCTCTCTTGCTATTGTATTAGCATTTTGCTTTTGTTTGGATATAACCTCTCGATTATAGGCTTCCAATAATCAAAATTCTTACAGTCTCTGTATCGCTTAGTTTGTCTTATCTCTGGATTCAGGGTACATGAAATCTTTGCTAACTCCAATATTAATTCTTTGGGTTTATTTTTTCTACATCTTGCATTGACTTGAATAAACTTCTCGCCAATGTAAAGCATTTTTTTACACTGTGCTCTTTTGATAAATATATAAGGTAAAACCTTTTTGCATACATCCACAGTATCTCCCCAATTTGTTGTCTGCCAATATATTACTGCATAATTTGTTCCACTATTGGAAAGATAAATTTTGCCTAAGCCAACCCTATCCCTTATCCTTCGGAGAGCTCCATTAGTGTACTCACCCCACCCAATTCTTATCATAGGACGGATATTAACCCATTCTTTACCTCTATCTGTTCGTCTTAATGAGATTGGTATGCTAAAGCATCCATCCGAGTCAATTAACCCAGCTAAATAACTATAAAATATCTCATCTGACATCTCTTCTATTTCCATTTTAAACCTCCATCTCTTACGAGATAGAGGATGGAAATATAACTCTACATATAAATGTTTCGCTTTACAGTTTGATTATGCTCAAACTTCATCATATTGTAAAGTAAATGTTTTCTGGTTAACAGCTCCAGCTGATGCTCCGCTTGTAACGCTAGCTTGCAATACAATGAAATCGCTGTTTCCTGTTGTTGTCAGGCTTCCTGTCAAGCTTCCACCGATTGTAACGTTTGCTGTTGTTGGATCTGCTGTTGGAGCTGCAGTTGTTGCTCTTGTGCTTACAACTACTATAGGTGCTACATATGCTGTCTCCTTACCAGTCCATTTTATTGTTTCACCAGTTACATATGCTCCAGCGGATTTCCAGAATTGGATATTTTCAATCCTTGTAAAATCATCACTGAAATTTGCTCTTACCCATTTCTCATAGGAATATGTTCCTGCTGTAATAGGATATGTGCTTGGTGCTAAATTTGCTTCAATAGTACTTCCTAGGTTCAAGTTTGTTGGAACTGCTGTAGATGTAAGTGTTGCCAAATACTCAACCCATCCGAATGTTGCTACCATTTTTGTATTACCTCCTTAGTTTAACTTATTACGGCTTGTGAGCCTATTGTTTTTCTTACTATGTTTCTGCCGACCCCTGCAAAATATCTCGCAGTAGTGTTTGAGCCATTATAACCAAGACTGATTATAGTGCCCATAGCAACTTGATTATCATTCAAAGCCTGAGCAACTTCTGCATCTGTACCAACTAAGGTAATAATACATCCATGCTTAGTTTTTGATATTGCCATTTTATACAGTGAAATACATTGCGGTTATGTTTGTTCCATTATAATACACATTTATTATTTTGGAATTTGGGACCTGTTCGTCGCTAAGAGCCTGTGCTACTTCAGCGTCTGTGCCAACCAAAGTGATAACACTTCCATAATTTGTTTTTGTTACTACCATCTTATATCACCGGAATTTTATTTCTTTTTATCTACTTTCTTCTTAGGCTCTTCCTTTGGCGCAACCTTTAGTGAGTCATCTTTTGATTTATTCTTTTTTGTCTCTGGTACTGTTACTGGTCGTTTCTTGGGTTGCTCTCTAGTTGTTTCTATCCCAGTCATATCAGCTATAGATGGTGTTTTACTACTTTTCCACCCTTTCGCTGTGAACGGAAGTTTAACTTTGATCTCTGATGCTTTATCTGCAAGGAAAGATGCAGCATTAAAGCCTCCTGTAAAATGTATAGGACCTTTTATTGTAGGCATTTTTGTTCCTCCTTATTCTTCTTTTGCGTCAAGGAAATCATTTATAGCTTTTGATAAATTCTTATTCATTGCCCAGGTGCTAGGAACATCTTTTTCTATTGTCTCTTTGAGGAATTTATATTCCCTGTCTTCAAGTTCCAACATACCTGTCTTATTTGCTTTATCAAATGCTTCAGCTAATTTCCCAAAAATCTGAAATTTCTCGATCCCTCTCGGAATCTCTTCTGGTTTCTTTGCTCCTATTAAATTGTTCAGAGCAACTAATAAAGTTTCATCAACGTCTTTAGTTCCAATGATAGTTTTACCATCTTCACCAAACTCGGGTATTTTTGCTTCCCATGTCTCAATTTTAATTTTTCTCATTGTCTATTCAGCCTCCATAATTTCTATTCGCGAAATTAAAAAATAAAATAAAAAAAATAATTTAAGATGTGGTCAATGCATTATATGCAGGTATATACAAAGTTTTAGATCCTACTAATATTTTTAATCCACCATCACAAATTGCTGTCTGATCCGGTGATGTTCTAGTAGCAGCAACACAACCTCCTTCGACATCAGCATCTATAAAGTTTGTATGATTGTCGTCAACAAGATGTAATACATTTGTCCAACTTCCACCAGTGCTTTCAATACTGATTGCGAATTCTCTTACAATGGCATAGTTACTTGCGGTAATCTTAATTCCGTATGCTGCTCCTGTTGTTGCACCCTGTGATTGGTCCTGAATTAATAAACCAATATTCTCGCCAGCGATAGTTCCATTGTTTTTCATGTTGAGTTCACAAACACTCATATTACCACTATTTGCCATACCTGTTGCACATTCTGCAGTAATATATGCTGCATTAATGAATACTGAACTATTTCCAGTAGCTCCATCATTCTGTGCTTTAAGATCCAATCCCCTTACTCTTGCATATCCAGATCCACCATCTGACCAATCTGAACAAGTTATTTTTAAAGCAACATCAGGGTTTCCATCTGTCCCAGTCATAACTGTGCTTCTACCTAATTCAATTTGAACAGCTCCTTGTCTACATCCCGCTGTTGCTGAACCAGATTCCATTTCAACATAAACACCTTTAGTGCTAGCTCCTAATGTTGAATTAGTTATATTAAGAAATTCTGTAGCTGCAAAAGCCATAACGACATTTGCATTAAAAGTTGCTGCACCATTGACTGTTAATGAGTCTGTTGATGCATCTCCAAATGTGAGATCACCATTAATTGTCATATCATTCTCAACTACGACATTTCTACAAGTCATAGTTCCGGAATGCCATCCGAATCGTGTATTTGTCATTTTTGTATACCTCCGAGTATTACCTCCACGCACCAGTCAGTTTAGACTGTCGGCGAGATATGTTTTAAAATATTTAAAAAATAATAAAAAATAAAAAAAAGTTTCATAGCTTTAAGCGTCTGAAACGTTAACAACAACAATAGCGCCTTCCTGAAGGGTCTTACATTGATATGCCATGTCTAGGTATATGTAGTAAGCTGCTTCATCCTTCTTGTACTCAAACTCTAATGTTGGCTGTTCTCTGTATGCGATACCATAAGCGACTTTAGCTTTAACTAACCAGCACCTGTGGCCATCTACTCCCCAACTACCTCCTGGGTTTGCAGGACATTGTTCGGTAACAATTACTTTGATTCCTAAGTATCTACCGATCTCACCATTTGCAACAACTTCGTTGCTTCCATATTCACATGCATTAACGAATTGGCTATCTTTTAGGAAAGCTTCTTCTGCTACTGCAGGAATGAATAATACAAATGGTCTTCCTGTTTCTGATACCCAGCCATTAGCTTTAAGATATCTTTGTGCGTTAGCTACTAGATCTGTTGACATAACATCTCCAGCTTCAAGATCTCCTACTGCTGCTGCATCTCCACCATAAAGTGTTGCTGCTGGTGAGGATACTGCTGTAAGAGCTGTAGCGAATGCTGTATCTATCTTTAATGCTGCATCGTATGACATCTGCTCTCTAGCGAACTTTACAATATCAACCTGAGAAGTCTGAACAACTTCTTTAGCGATACATGCTCCAAGTTTAGCTGTAGCTGGTGTGAATACAACAGTATTTGCATTAGTTATCTCTGTAAGTGTTCTTGCTGTAGCTTCTGTGCTAGAACTTGTAAAGCTTACATTTGTTGTAGCAATAGGTACTGCAAGATCTTTATTTCCTTTTGTTACATTAGCAACATAACCAAACTGCTCAAAATACATCTTATTTTTAGCGGCCTCTAATATAACTTTCAACCATTCTTTTCCTTGAACAGTAGAAATACCAGAGGTTGATGTTGTAGTTTCGTTGGCTAGTTCCTGTACGGTATTTTTCATTTTCATTTACCTCCTTTTCAACATGCTTTTAGCATATTTATGAAAGCCATATCTGGGTCTTCGTTTGACTGGCTAAGTTCTGCGACTTTACTAGATGCTTTGTCAGGTTCGTTAAGTTTATCTTCTACTTTTTTGAGCCTTTCAGACATCTCAGAAATGATATTATCTTTTTCAGATAGTTTATCACTTAACTTGTTCATTTCTGTGGCAGTATTATCTTCCTCTTTCTCCTGGTTCTCCTTAGTTTCCTTTGGAGCTTCTTCTGTAGGTTTTACTTCTTCTACAGGTTTTTCTGCAGGTTTTTCTTCTTCCATCTCTTTTGACATTTTTGCTGCCTCTTTGATAGCATCAGTCCATTTCATTTCTGGATTCTTTTTCCTGATCTCCTTTGCTTTTTTAGCAACATCACTGACACCTGCTAGAGCTTCTACAACATCATCAGAATTTTCAGTTACCTCTGCTTCAGTATTTTCTACTTTGGCAGGTGCTTCTTTTTCTGCAGGTTTTGCTTCTGCAGGAGCTTCTGTTGTTGTTTCTTCTTTAGCAGCAGGTTCGACTGGTTTGTCCTGGGATTCTACAGGTTTTGCTTCTTCTTCTTCAGCCATTTTTTTAACCTCCTTCACATTAATATTAAATTTCACAGCAGCTTGAGCAATTCTAGTTTCAATAGCTTTAAGCTGATCAGCTGTGTAATCTGTTCTATTTTTTGATTGATGAATATAAGACCATGCTGCACGAACATGCTTCTCTGTATCAATAGGATATCTTGCTTTATTATCTTTATATCCTGGATCTGCATATTCAATATCACCATACGGTTTTGCTACATCTTCTTTAGCTTTAACCATTTCTTCAACGTCATCTTTACCTGCGTCTTCTTTCTGCATATTGTTAATGTATGCTGTTTTTACTGCAGGATTGATAACAACACTAAAATTATCAAACTTGAATGAGACCATTTTACCATCATCTTGTTTACCGGAAACCTTTGGAGAAATACCCATCTTAGCACCATAAGCTAACTTCATTGCAGTTGGTTTATCAACAACAATCAAATCACCAACAATAGTGTCATTCTTCAACCGAGGGTTAATTACTTCACCAATCCATTCCTTGGATTTAAGATCTTCATGATCTAAGAATAAACTTCTGATTTCTTTCCTGTTCCATTCAGATTGTAAGAAAGCTTCCTGAATTGCTTTTGAACCGTAAAAATAACCGTTCCATACACCAGGACTCATAAGAATTTTTTCTTTCATTACATAAGGAACTTTAACTGAAGCTTCTAAATCTCCATCTATCTTGGAAAGAAGTTGTTGAACAACAGGATGGTCATAAAGTTGTTCGATTGGAATATCCTTTACATTATTTAGAGTCATACATTAGTATGTATTTTTTTATATTTATTAATGTTTTGCTAAATAGGTATACATTTTACTATTCTAGAAGTCTTTTTTGATATAAATAAACAGTCATTTTGGATCTCCCGATATCTTTTGCAATGTCTCCCCTACTAGCACCTTCTCCTGTAAGTTCAACTATCCTGCTCATTTCATTAACGGTGACTTCAGAAGATCCTATCTTTCTGCCTCGCATTTATTCTCCTCTCATTGCACTACCACACGCAGGACACATTATTGAATTGCAAGGTTCACCACGCTCATGCACTTCCCAATAACCACACGCAGGACATCGACAAATAGCAGCACCACCATCACCTTGTCTAGGGCCATCTACTCCTGCACCATCTCCTCTTGAATTTTCAATAATACCAAGAGCACCATGAGTATCTTCAATAACACCTAAAGATAACTGGTCTCGAGAAGGTTCTTCTCTAAGTTCTTTACTAGAATTATTACCAGGAAATGTTGAAGTAGTTACTTGTGCCCTACAATATTGCCACACAGCACCATTCCAAGTATTACATGCGTCTTTGAAAGTATGACCAGTATCAATCATACCCATAAGCATATCACTTTCATGATAAGATAGTTTACCTTGTTCAGCCAATAGTCTTACTTCATCAGTAGACATGTTAGTTTTCTGATACCATTTTGACCAAGCATCAAAATCAGGTTGTTTTGCCATTTTCCACCTCTTTATCTTTAATTTTCTTTTTCTTAGGAAATTCTTTACCTTGGATTGCCGGGATTCCCGGTGTATCTGTAGTTGTTTCATCAGCATTATCAACAGATTTTGTTGGTGTCGAACCTAACTCAGATAAAAAACATATTTCTCCAGGGTTATATTCACCATCATACGATTTTATCATAACACCTGTAGAATCTTGTAAGTATCCTAACAAATGTAAAGCTTGTTTAGCATCATGTTGTGAATCAACTATGATACTATTGACTTCTTTAAGATGATTAGAGAAATTCAATGAATGTAATTCCTGTTTTCGTTCATGCCAGGGCTTATTAATAAGATCTTCACCAAAAAATAAACAGTCAAAACACTGGAACACCAATTTATTCTCATCACCAACCTCGGCAGCACTCAAATATTTGATAAGTTCATCCTTTGGAGTTATTTCACAATCTAAAACAAGATCCTTTGATGATAATCTGCTAGCTTCAGCACGTGCAGAAGGGAAAAACTTGCTTATCTCTTTACCATCATCAGAGAAAATAGTAATTTTGTCACCATTCTTTACCAACACGGCACGTAATCCTTTAAATTTCTTTTCAAGCGCATATTTCAGGCCATGTTCAAACATATATTGTACTGCTTCATCAGAGTGAGAGAAATGTTTAGACGCTTTTATTGGTTTAATACTATAATCTGAACCAGAAATGAAATTTTTAAGTACAATATGTCCATCAGGAGTAGACAGTTGAGCATTTTGTGTGTTCTTAACAGTTGCACCCTTGTTAGAAACAAGATCATACAACTCACAAGGTAAAGGTTTCATGGTTTCTCTTGCAAAGTCATGGACCATATCACTCATATCAACCCTTCTTGTAATTTCATCATGGATAATCTTAGCAATATTACTAATTTCCTCAATAGAATGCTTAACTTTCCCACCAGAACGCTTAGTAGAGTACAATGCTTGAACAATTTGCCAATCATCAGCCAGTTGTTGGTTAGATGCATACAAAGGATTGTATAATTCACTGTTATTTAAGTGCTCTAACTCAAAATTTAAAAACTCAAACTCTTTAACAAACATCTGGGTGGAATTTGGTATCTCAACTTCACGTGGAGGATCATACTTTGTGATCAAATCATAAGCATATGAAAATAATACCTCCTTATGTGGCCACCATTTCTTTCTTTCTTCTTCTGAAACCAAATGTTTATCACTTAACCCCTTAAAATCGCTCATTGAAATCTTAGATGGGTGGGATAACCGAATTATACCATAACATTTACTACCACCCAGTAGATACAAGAGCTTATTCAGCTCATTCTTGTAAAGACAAGATTTAACTATGAGCTTTTTCTTCCCTTCCCAAAGATTTTTAGCATGATTACTACCCAAACAGATCCCTTCTTTGGTTTCAATCAAGTTTTGAGTGATTTTTATCATTCTAAATTCTCCATCCTCTTAATAAACTCTGAAATCTTGATATCTGGGCTGATAATGCCAGCATCAACATATTTCAGTAGCCTTCTTGCTTTCCTATCAAGTTCATCACCACCAGCAATACTATCCCATTTAATTTTTGGACATTCTTTAAACCCTTCAAGGTCACATATTGGTTGGAACATGTATTTCTCAATAGAAGAAACTGTCATCTTAACAATGTCTTGTAAAGTGAGCTGATATAATGCATCTTGTTTAGCAATAGTTGCACGATTCGCACTTTCAGCACCGCCAGTAGCAAAAAACTGTGGAATACCCATACCAGCTATTTCCTGAGCAGTATAATAAGAAAGTTGATCTTCAATTTTGTCAGCACCTTTACTTTCTAACATATGAAGATTATAATAATACGGGGTTGAAATCTCAGACCTGTTGGTAAGATTTTTAAGTTTCTCAAGGAAACTCTGGATTTGATTTGGTGTAGGTTCATGGTTAAGATCTCCAAGCTGTGCCCAATAAATCGGGAACCCACGACGATATGCAGCATTAGCTGCAGCATCTTCCATATTCATTTTCCTTAATGAATTTTTATAGATAGGTTCAATGATCCCTAACGGATAAAACCCGCTACCCACAACATACAATTTTATTTGAGCAACACGATCAGGGTCAAGAAAAGTCCATGAGGCACCATTACCTGGTGCTGCAATACCTTTCGGTAATGTAGGATTATTAGTATGGTCAATATACCTAAAACCACTGCTAGGAAGAATTTGGAAGTAACCTTTTGGGTTTCCCCATTTATCAACAACAATGTTACCGTTAGAATCTTTAGCATAATCCATAGTCTTAGGATCTATATAATCCCAATCAACTATCCGGTTATGTTTAACATTAAATATGTTTTCAACGAAAGCTTTTCCATAGATACATTGCTGTTTGAAAATTATGGATAATAATTCGTCCCAAGTAATCCGTGCTCCACTACTACCAAGTTTTGCTAAGAAGTTATTGAAATAATCTAAGGCCCTTTTATCTTTACAAACAAGCTCATGTTTAGCAGACATGATAGTTTGCACATTCTTATTAATACTATTGAACACAATAGGATTATACATATAAGTCAGTTCCAGCTCAACAGCAGGAACACGTTTCATTGTTGGTGTAAGCTTTTTTGTTTCAGGGTCGCCAGATTCTCCTATAGCTATAACAGGATTCTCAGATAAAAATACGTCAGATATTGGTTGTAGTGCCAATGTAAACACCTCTATAATTTAAAAATTATCGCATCAAGAGTTATCGTGGGGTTTGAGGAAGACAAGATGTAACTATACTGGGAAGCTCAGATTTTATAAAATAAGCACACAAACCTAAAGCTACAATATTCCTAATGCTAAAATGAAATTTGAATAATTGAGCGAGCACGAAACAAAGCATAAGACCGTAAACAAAAACAACAAAAAGAAATTTCATAACATACTTTACAGAAGGTGTGAACTTCTCTTTGAGCTTTTTTAAATACTCAAATCTTTTCTGTTTTTTTTCCTCACCAGCCATTTTACGTATATCCAGCAATAATAAATCTAGAACTATTTAAAGGTTTCGTTTTACATAGCTACCATGTCCAAAAATTCACGTTGGTCAGCTGCAGCTTTACATGCTAAAGCAAGAGCCATCACGGTATCATCATGCTGTGCATGAGACACGTAAGATGTCATCCCTGTCGTCGGAGATTTCTCTTCTTTGAACCCGATCATTTCCTCAATAAGTTTATTAGTAAAAGTTAGACCTGCACTGTCTTCAGGGTCACGGGGAATGATCAATTCACTGTTACCGTTTTTATCAGGTTGCATCATCATCTGTAAATTGACCAGAAGCTTATGCCGAGATTTTGCATGGAACTCACCTTCAGTAACAGGGATACCTTCATTACGAAGATCTTGTAAGATAGCTTCACCGATATGAGATGGGTCAAGAATAATCTTAGTAGCATTGTAACGAAGATACAAATCTTTCAACCTTTGCTCTTTTGCATCTTTGGGGAAACCTTTATGCCGTTCAGCATAACGTAAGATTGATCTACCAGACACTTTCTCAAGAACAACGTAAGCGTCGAAATCTGCTCGAGGACCTTGAGCTATAGCGAAATCTGCGCCAATAACGCAAGTGCTCTTATCAAATTTTTTCTCGCCAAAACGTTCATCAAAAGAAAAACAATTATCAACCCAAGCTAAAGGGAACACTGCACCTTCACGTTCAGCTTTAGCATTAAGCATATATTGTGTTTGGAAAGAGGCTTCACCATCACGTTTCCTGATAGCTTCAATATCTTCAATAGAGAATGATTCAGGCCATCGACTAACACCGGGCTTGATCAAAACAGGATACTTCTTACTAATATAACCAGGACGATTAAACAGTTCTTCTAAAAGATCGCCAGGGTTATCAGGAGCGCCAACGCCAATAAGATGACCACGTTTCTTATTAACAGTAGGAGCAATAGCTTTATTGAATACTTCACGGTCAATACAATCTTGGACCTCATCACAAAAACAATAATTTACATGCACACCTTTAATATGTCTAGTATAAGCTTTACAGAATATCATGCTACGGTTAGTCATTTTAAGTTGTGTCTGACGCCACGTAGAAGGATGTGGCGGCATAAGATCTTTAAGAAATTCATTGTTCTCAATAGTATCTTTAACTTCGTCAAGGATTTTTGTAGCTTGACCAAGCTCGGAAGCAGTGAAAAGAACATGTGTACCGGGACGATAATAACATAACCATAAAGGATATACAACGCCGAGGATAGTAGTTTTGCCTGATCCACGGAAAGCTTGTAATGCGACGAAACGATTATTGTTCACAAGGTCCATCCATTCTAAATGGAAATCTTTAACCTCAAAACCGAAAACACGTTCACACCAAAATTTTAAATCAAGACCGCAACGGTCAATGAACAAACCTTCATCCATGCCTTGTAAAATCTCTTCACGTTTTCTCATTGTTCTAACACAGGCTTATCCCAAATTATGACTGTTACTGCATGACCAATATAATGTTTCGGGACATAGATGTAACCTGACGTGCCACCTTTCTTGACCTTAGCAGTATTGATATATAATGATTCACGGAAAACGTCTTTGAAAACATTCTCAACCTTAATAAGCTCGTCAAATATTTCTTGAGCTTTACGTTTTGAAACATGAACACCGTCAACAGGCATAACAGGTTGTTCAACATCTGTATCAGACAGAGGGACAGGTTGTGCACCGACAGGTCTTAACTCGGGATCTTCAGGTTCAGGATAACTTTCGCTAGCACCGGACAACCCGATTTGTTCTTCCATCAGAAATCACCATCATAAATCTCGTCAGCAACAATAAGAGTTTTACCATTGACAAGGACATAATCAATGTCATAACCAACGCCGGCAGTATCATTATAAACCAAAATATTACCCAACAGTTCAGTAGTCATACTATATCAACCTCGCATAAGGAATCTATTAATGCACCAGGATAAACTTTACCGTTAATAACATATTCATTCTTTTCCATTATCTATTCACCTCATAAAATACTTTACGCTAAAAAAATTTAACATCCATATAATATCAATATATACCCCCATCACGGAGTAGTGAACAAAGGAAGACAGGGTAACAGTTAACTAATCTTCAACTTCTTCATAAACGCCGCAAGTTGGACAATATTCATCATAACCGTCATCAGACAAAATCATACGTTCACCACAACCGGGACACACAGTATTTGATTCTTCCAACAGTAATCACCTCTAGATTATTGAATTTTGAAAAAGAGGGGCTTTTATTGTTAGGAGTGGACGCCCCAAAACACTCCCCGCGGTTAAGCAGTATAATGTTTATAACACTGGAGGAGATATCAATATCCTGAAAAAACTAAAACCATAATAATGAAAATGAACAAGACCAAAAAACATTGAACAACCAAATTCGTTAAAGAATCTACGCTGGCCTGGTTAGGAGTACGGGAATGATTCAAATTTACATGGACAGATCGACAAAAGTTCCGGTAACAATTAAACAAGCTAACACAAGATAAAATTAATAAACCCATCAACATGAACAAAGATATTTTTAGCATAGTGGTATTATCAATATAACTACTATATAAACTTTTCTGTGAAACAGAACAACGAAGGAAATTAATCGCCATTATAACCAACACCGAGACAACGTAAAAGGCGTTTATCCTCATCACGAAGACAGCACACGAAAGAGTCAAGATCATGGATATTGGTACCATTTACCAACACCTTCCCATTACCCAAACATTCAACTACCCACTTCATAGAAGAAAAGAAAAAAAAATAGTATATTAATCTTTCTATTATTTTAAGAAAAATATACGAAATCAACACTTCACAATATAATCATCACACCAATACTTATTATAATCTAAACTTACAATATTAATCTTACGGCATTCAATATGTTGGATACTCTTTAAAGGTAAATGAACAATATCACCAGAATAATTGCGTAAAAAAATACAATTCGTATTGCCGGCAGGGACAGTATTAGGGTGATCTATATAACCATGGAAAAGGCCAATCAACCAAGATTTCTCACGATTGAAAAAATTCATCTTCAAAGCCTGGCCATGCTTGAACTTAATAACCAAACCGAAAACATGATTGGCACTATGAGTAACACCATCATAACCCAAGGTCTTATTATCTTTATCAAGCTGATCACAAAATTTCTTCTCCAAAGCTTCCTCTTTCTCATCATCTTTATAGTTTACCATTCTTCATTCCTCCATCCATAATAGATAAAAATACAAAAAGAAGAAGGAATATATAAAAGTAACTATAAGAAATATACGAAATACCATACCAGGGGCGGATTAAGAATAGAAAGGTGGAAAAAACTATATGGGCCATAACTACATGACTATACTTAAATATGAATATACGATTTGGTATATTGGGAACCCATTATGGCTATTGGGGTACTGGTATACTTCTATACTATTTGTCACTACTGCTCAGAGACAACAACTATTTTAATAAGGGTTCTAGAGAAAATAAGCGACACTAACGACAATAGCGACAGGCACAAACCCCGAGGAGTATAGTAGTATAGATAATAGTATATTAGTATATAATATATTCTATATAACCATAATACTTATATACTCTATGGTATTATTGGTATATGGAGTTAATGAAAGAATTCCCACTATGTTGAGTTATGGGTAGGCATGGGAGAAGAAACATAACCATACGGACTAACGTCCGATAAGGATTAAGTATAGGTTAACATAGCGACAGCAAGATGCTAGTTAATTATAATGTGCCGTTGGTAACGAACAACCTACCCGAGATAGTGTAAACACTATTTGATCCTTGATCAAGTAGTTAGTCTATCGCAAGTGAGCATATATTAGAAAGCGAGAGCGATAGCAGTACACAAGAATAGGGGATACAACTTCTACTTAGTTATAAGGCTGAAAGGCTGAAAGACTAAGAAGTTCTAGCGACAGCTCTAAAAGATTTTTTCTTTGGGGGTTTAAGGCTTAGAGGCAACTCTAACCCTGAACCTTTCCATTATGGTCTTAATTGGGTTAAAATACCAATAAGGCAGGAGAGTGATACATATGACAGATTTGGAATTCTTTGAGCTTTTACAGAAATGTAGATGGAATTAAAACGAATTACGTAACAAAAACATAGATTGACCTATGGGCAAAATACGAAAATCGTAAATTAATGCTTTGAAACCAGTTAGATCCTGGATCAAGGAGATAGAGCTATAAAACTAATAGGAGGCGAACACTATGAATCAGAACGAAGTAGTAGAAAGCGTTTTGCCTGACTATGAGAAAGAACTTTCTGACAAGGAAGAACAATACATTGGAGCAGTTAGGAACATTCTTAACGGTAATAATGTAAAGGATGAACTTGTTAGGAGTAGAATCTTTGCTAAATCTAAAGCATTTGGTAGAGATTTAATCATAGCAGGACAGAGTAACTTCGGGTCTATAGTAGAACCTGAAGCAGAACTTGAACCAGAAGCAGAAGCGATAGTAGAGTAAGTTAAGGCATTTGTGGGGGATTTGAATATAATCCCCCCTTTTTCTAATCAATAACCATAAGGTGATTAATAATGACTAAGAGCTATAAGCGTTCTCTAATCAAAAGTGGGAGATTAGGGAAACATAAGAAAGAGTTTAAGTTGAATAAGGGCTTAGGTAGAGGGATTGAACGTATTGACAGGATACAAAGAGAGAGTTACCTATACAAGACTGATGAAGGAATGAGATATTTATCTAGGGATTTGGGTAATGCTAATATGAAAGTTATTGTTCATAAGTTTCTAAATAGTCCTTCTAAGTCTTTTGAGCATTTGACTTTGAATTGGTTATGATTTTATATAGTATTTTCTTAGTATTTAGTAAACTTTTAGAAAGCTCACGCAGTATAAGATTATGTTCTTAATGTTTTATATAGATTAAATAGTTATATGGAGGGATACAAATGACAGACACAGGTATAGTAAAAGGTAGAATAGTTGAGTTGTTTGAAGAGTATGAGCCAATGTGTAGAGATTATGAAGGTTGGGTTACTATGAATCATGTTCTTGAGCCTATCGTTCCTAATAGGTTGGGATAAGGTTTTATTGTATGTAATGCATGTAATGTATGCAACGTATACAAGATATATGTCATATACATTTTCTATTTCTAAGGAGGTTTAGAACAATGATAAGCAAGAAAGTTGTAATAGCAACCAGAGACGAACTAGAACGAATGTTTAAGCTGGCTCATTGTGATGGTAAGAATGGGTTTGAATGTAAGATAAACGATTATCTGGTGATCTTAGAATGAAGAAAGTTAAGCTGATAGACAAAGTAAAGTTTAAGCTGCTGCCTAAAGTTAAAGAAACAAGGTCCAGGGTTAACATTGAACCTGATATGTTAGAGGCGACATCAACTAAAGGGATTAAACGACCCAAACGACACAGGCGACAGGTTAACTAAAAACCATTGGACATATTAAAATGTCTAGTGGTATGGTTAAGAGTATGTCCAGTGGGGCATTATGTATATTAATTTCTAAGGAGGTTTAACATGGATATAGGAACAGGCATAGCCATAGCAGGAATATGGTTAGGTGTTGGAGTAGTTGGATGGAAAGATGGTGGTGCTGCGTGCATAGTAGCAATCTTTGCATTTGGTGCAACCTTTGCAATAGGAGTTTAAGGGGGATATTACAATGAAGATTTCTACAACGAAGCAGGATACATTAAAGTTTAATGGGAACTGTAAAGATACAAGGATCAGGAAGGCTAACCTATTAACTGGGGATGTTGACAGGATTGTTCATAAGGTTATTGCGTCAAGAGGTATATATGATTCTGATTCTGTTAATGTTAGAAGGTATGCGAGAGCTATACAGCAA
>Ga0207997_1000706_pt1 | contig 17078 bp, 27 predicted proteins | sample AntAceMetag02UKN_FD_184777 | JGI IMG/M metagenome (GOLD analysis project Ga0207997, IMG submission 184777) | Saline lake microbial communities from Ace Lake, Antarctica - Antarctic Ace Lake Metagenome 02UKN (SPAdes) (version 2) | ecosystem: Environmental > Aquatic > Non-marine Saline and...
GGATGGTACTAATAATTTGGTAACTGGAAATAAATCAACTGGAAACACACTTGATGGAATTAACTTTAAGACACCTGCACTAACAAATATAATGTGTAATAACAATGTATGTACAGGTAATTCAAATTACGGTATCAATTGGGAGGTAGACCCTATTAGCTCTACTTGTCAGGGAAATATTTTGAATGGTAATACAACAGGACAACTAAATGGTTCTGCTGGTTCTAACTCTCAATTCGCTAATAATGTAACGGCTTAAAAATTTAATTTAATATAATATGGCAACAGCACCTACAAATCCAACGATTGGGCAAACTTATATCGCTGATGATGGTCGTCTAAAAACTTGGACAGGGACTTATTGGAGTACAGGTCCAGCCCCTACTCCTACCCCTGAACCAACTCCTACACCTACACCAACTCCTACCCCAACACCTACTACTAATTCAAGTGGTATTCAAAGTTGGTATCTTGATGCATGGATTGGTGCATGGGAAGGAGGGTTTGTAACACAACCTAATTTAAAAATTACTTATAATGATGGTAGGGTCGAGAACTTTAGTTCAGCAGACCCATTCGCTTATGTAACAAAAATGCAAGCTTTGAAGGCTTTAGGTACAACTAATACTGACACGTTCATACAGCAATTTCAAACTTGGGGTGATAGAATTGTTACTTATAATGAAAACAATGACTATAATGCAGCAGTAGCTAATGGATATGTTGGTTCAAGAATCGCTTGGAATAATGAGGGTCAACCAACAGGTAGTACTGCAACTACAGACCCAATTACAGACCCAACTACAACTCCAACTACAGGACCAAGTGTTGGAGATACTACGGAGATGGGTTCTTATACATATGAGTGGGATGGTACTTCTTGGCATAATATTGGATTAACAACTGAACAAAATGATAATACAAATACTACTGGTGATAATACTGGCGATACTACTGGTGATAATACAGGTAGTACCACTACTCCTGTTGACGGTACTAATGATGGCACTAATAATGACAATACTGGTACGACACCTACGACGGGAGAAAGAGATTACGAGGCAGAATACCAAGCGTGGAAATTAAGAAATCCTGGTAACTCAATGACATTCTGGACATGGAAAAATGCTAACCCAGACCCATATGTAGAACCAACAGCAGATACTCCAACAGCAGATACTCCTAGTGGTGATGTAACTGGTGCAAAACCAGAGAATCCTAGCGTGGGAGAAACATGGACAGATGATCAGGGTAGAGTTCATACCTACATAGAATCAACTACTAGTCCTGGAACTTTCTATTGGACAATTGGTAACGCTAGTGATACTGGTAATACTGGTGTTGCTGATAATACAGGTACGTCTGGAGTAGACCTTTCAGGTGGAGATGAGTTAGCTACATTACAACAAGATAATCTAAACAATGCACTTGCATCTATTGATGCGGCAGTAGCAGATGGTCTTATAACACAAGACGTTGGAAATATATTTAAAAGAGTTGTAAGGAACTGGGATTTGGATAAGGAGATAAATATGGAAAGTGTTTTAGAAGAGTTTAACACAATTAAACAAGACACCATTGACCCATATTATCATGAGCAGATAACTCAAATGGAGAATGACTTAAGGACAAGTATTGGTTTCTTAAATTCAAACAGAGAACAAGAGGTAGAAACAGAAAGAGCAAACGCAGGAGAAAATATAAGACAGGCAAAAGAAGGATTAGAAACTGCAGGTATGACTTTTACAGGTAAGGGTGTTACACAATTAGGTGGTAATAGTGCTTACGCTCAACCAGGTGATGCTAATACTCCTGTTAATACACATGGTTGGAATAAATGGCAACTGGCTGGATGGTTAGCACAACAACAAGGGTTAAGTGAAACTGAAACAGATGCACTTGCTAATGATAATACAATTGAACAACTTCAAGTACTTGTAGGTCAGGTAACAGGTGATGATAGTCAAGGCTCTATGTTAAGTCAACCATTAACAGAGCAACAGTACATAGATAGAAACGGAACATCTCCTACAACTTCTTATCAAGACTATGTAGATAACTGGATGGAAAATGAGGATAGGTCAACAATATCAGATCCATATACAATGTCTGGTATGCCTACTCAAATTCCTTTTGGTGGACTTTTCCATGAAGGACAGGTTAACCAAGAGAATAGACTTCTTGCTACTGGTACAAATTCAAGATACCTAGCAAACTTAAATCAAATAGTTAGAGAAGGAGAATATGGATTAGGTAGTGCAGGATTAGCAGGATTAAATATACAAGGTGCAATTGGTCAAGGAGATGTAGAGCAAGGTTCAGTTGCTGGTCAACAACAATCAGCTTATGCAGCTATTCTTGCACAATTAGCGGGACAACAAAATCAAAACATATCATATCAACAGCCAACTAATTTCTTTTAAAAATGAATAAAACTATAACACAACAATATAATGAAGCTCGTTCAAAAGAGCCAGGACTTTCGTTCCCGGAGTTTCAATCTCGTTCTGTATTACCAGGTGGAAATTCGACTGTAAACGAACCAGTTACAGCATCACCAACAGCTAATATTGTACAGCGTGATTTTGATAAAGAACAAGCTACACTAAAAAAATTAGGTGTAAATCAATCTATGCTAGGCACTATTGATCCATCTACTTTATTGGAGGCAACATATTCTAAGGAGGAGCTTGCTGGTATGAAATCTTATCAAGATTTAAAAAACCTCAATCAAGCTAAATCAGACTTAGTTGCCACACCAAAACCAACCAACTCTATAATGGGTGTTCTTGATGAAGCACTTAGAACGAAGACTGATGTTGGTAATCAACCACTAGGTAAATCTGATTTATTTGCGAAAGCCGGATTAAAGACTACAGGAGTAAGTGGATATGCTACTTTAAATGCATCACTAGAACAACATGGTCAAGAGATGCAAGATAGATATGGTAGCTTTGTAAATCAAATGTCTAAAACGGCAGGTACTTTAAATGATAGTTTTAATGAAGTTGCAGATAGATATAAAATATTAAACGATGCGTATCAAGAAGAGAGTACTAGGATGCAAAGAATAACAGAGATTATGTTGCAACATGAAAATGCAATGGAGATACTACAATCACAATCTGATTTAAAACAATCTTCAGATGATTTGTTTGGAGATTCAGAAAATATCAAAACGTCAGATGGTAATTGGTCAGATAACTGTATTCTATATACAAGGTCTAAAGTACCTAGTTTACCATTTGGATTATTTACAATAGAAGATAAACAAAAAGCAGTTAATCAATTTGGATTTACAAATGTAGATGAAGTTAAAATAGGGGATGCAGTATTAACTAACGAGGGAACATGGGGTCATGGTGCAGTGATAATGGATATACTAGATGACGGTACTTTAATACTAGATGAGTCTAATTATCAAACAGGTCAAATAACAGAGGGTAGAAGACTTGACCCTAACAAATCTTCTGTACTAGGGTTTGTACATAATACAGGAAGTAATGTAGGTTTTATTACAGGTGGTTCTAATGGAGAGGATATGCCGGAACGTGATGGTGTTAGAGGAGAGGGTGTGCAAGATGGTGTTGTAAAACCTAGTGAAACTTCAGATGAGAATACAGTAACTGGTTCAAAATTTAATAAGAATATTGAATCACTGATCGATGGTATGATAGAGGGTCAAATAACAGAAACAACATTTAGAGATGCAATAAAAGATTATTCATCTTCTGATAAAATTAAAATACTTGCAGAGGTATCTAGAAGAAAAACTAATACAGGACTTACTCCACGTGATGAAAGAGAACTGATTGCAGCAACAGCAGCGATTGGTAAAATGGTATATGGTACAAGAATTTCTGAAACTGAAACACCACGTATTGAAAGATTGAATAAATTATATATTGAGGAATATGGAGAACTGAATAGATGGGAGGTTATTAAAGAGGTGTTAGGATTTAGTCCAAAGAAAAATCAAGAACTAGGAGATGACCTTTTAAGTATAGTTAAACAATATGTGGAAGATGGTTTATCAGAATTTGATACAATAGGATTGAGTTCACTTCTAGATGATGACAATACACAAGGAGCTATTAATAAAGTGGAGAAGTTTGTAATGAGTAAGGCACAAAAACTAGAAGAAGATAATTACATAGGAGAAAGTAATGTTGTAGCATCAGCCAAAAGAGTAGAGGTTGTAGAAGGTTTAATAAATGAGTTATCATTATTAGAATACAATCCAATTGGTACATTCACTGGTACGTTTGAAGGTTGGCTAGGTAGATTCAAAACAGATAAAGCACAAAAGATTGCTACAAAAACATTAGGTCTTGTAAAGGAATTTGCTAATAAGTTTATGGGTGCAAATATGACAGAGAATGAATTAAGTTTCTATGGACCACTTATGCCAAATCTAAGTGATACTATGGATAACTTCTCTACAAAACTAAGTAATCTAAAAGAAGACCCACTACTAAGATTAAATTCTATTCGTGATACATATTCTTTACCAGAGTTAACAAACGAAACACTTTTAGATAAAAAGAAAAGGGTAGATTTATATACAGGTGGTAATGCAACAGAAAGTGATTCATCTGTATTAGTATTTAATGCGGCTGATGGACAAATATATTCATTGTCTAAAGAGGATGCTGATATTGCACTAAAAGAAAACAAAGAAAATTATATAGTTAACCAATAATAATATGTCAGTATTTGACAATAAAGCTCCAGTAGAAAAATCGGTATTTAATAACTATCAACCACTTAAAACTGCTGAAGATCAACAGACGTTAAGTAATGGTAAAGATGTTGTACTTGGATTAGAAAAAACAGACTTAGGATTTTTATCTCCAAATGTACCTGCAAGACTTAAAGCCGGAGGTGATGCTGTACTTAATTCATTTACATCTAGTATTGATAGAGGTGCAACTGGTCTTAACAAAATAGTAGGTGGTATAACAGGTGATGGTTACTATGACACTAAAGATAAAACTTGGGAAAAAACAAGTGAAGGTGTAGGTGGTAGAATAAAGGATGCGGCAAAGGGAACACTTGAATTAGCTACTGGTGGAATAGAGGCATTTATATCTTTAGCATATTCTCCTGTTATTGCCGGTATTGGTGCTACAATGCCAGAACTAAAACAGTCAGCAAAGGGTTATAAACTACTATGGGATAATTATGTTACGGATGAAGATAAGGAAGATATATCTGGTTATATTAAATTTGTTAATGATAAATGGGAGGATTTAGATGAAGACGGTAGAGGGTTTATAAAGGATGGTGCAAGATTAATAATTGATTCTGTAATTGCTAAGGGTATTGCAACTAAAAAACCTGTTGGTGACAAAACACCTATGACATCACAGCAAGCAATGAATGAACCAATACCTATTAAAAATATTATTAAAGAAAGTAAGGAGGCACTTATTCAAACTGCAAATGATATAAAACCATTACCTTTTGTTGCTGGTAATAAGATTAAAGATGTTGCTAAATCTCTAGTCGATAAGGGTGTGAATAAATTTATTCCAGTAGATAAAGTAAAGGCAGCAAAACTTTTGAACACTGAAATGAAGTTTGGTAGAAAACAATTACAGGATTTTCAAAAATATACAGGTGCAAAAAAAAGTGGAATAGCTTTACCTGGACAAGGAGAAACACCTGGTAAATGGATAGTTGATAGGGGACTACAGAAAGGTAGCATGTCACAATCAATAAATGAAAGGGTAACACAAAATACAGTTAGCTATTTAAGCAAACAAATAGAGGCAAAGAAAACCGCTTTGAATATGATGTCAGCAAACCCTGTCGCTATGGGTATTAAAAACAAGAGTGTAGATAAGGTACTTGGAGAACTTGTAACCTTTTATAAAAAAACAGGTAATGAAAAATATAGAACTGCCGTTAGATTATTAAACGAATCAAAGAAAAATGGTTTATCTTTAAAAACAATAGACAACTGGGTAAAATATAATTTTGAGAAAGATATTAAAATTCCTTACATGTCTTCTGTTAGTGCTGATACCGTAAAGAATGCTACATTAAAGAATCTTGATAAAGGTATTAGAGAGTTAACCTATGACATAGCAAAAAAGTCAGGGTACAAAGAACTAATTAAAAGTAACAATGAGATTCAAGCAGCTAATCAAATATTAAATGTTGTAGGTCCTAAAGTTTCTTTAGAGTTATCAAGGGCATCTAAGCAAGGATTGGATACAGTGGATTATGTTATGTTGTTATCTGGAGGTGGTAGTCCTGCATCAATGGCAATGGTAGCAGGTAAAAAAACATTTCTAGATAAAGTAATAAATACTTGGAAAAATAAATCACTTGATTTAAGATCTGGTTCACCTATAAAGCAAGTAGTAAAGGGTTCACCTGATAGAATGATTGCAAAGGCAAAGTCAGAGATAGATGCTATTAAAAAAACTGGTGATTTAAAATTAACTTCAGATGTTAAGTCAGCAGGTGTTGCTCTTAAAAAGGATGTTGTTAAGTCAGTTAAAAATGTATTAAATTCTAAGGCTGAACAAACAACAATAGATGATGCAATAAGAGCAGTTGAAAAAGATATGAATAGACAGCTATCATTTGATGAACTGATTCCGGTACGTGAAGAATTTGCTAAACATCTATATGGTGCTAAGCCAATTAAAGAAGTTGTAGAAACAGCTTTCAATAGGACACTTGCTAATGGTGGTGTTACAATAAATTATAAAGGAGAGATTCCAAAGACTGGATATTCAGTATCCCCACTTAAAGCAATAGAGCAAATAGAATTACCTAAGAACTTTACACGTCAAACATTATACGATTTCTATAAAAAGTATTTGAAATTAGCAACAAACCAAAATGGTTTAAGGATGGGAACATGGAAAGAGAAAGGCAAATACTACATGGATGTATCTATTATAGAACAAAGCATTGACAAAGCTAAGAAAATAGCTCAAGGTAATAGCCAAATTGCAATCTATGATATTGCAAATAATAAAACAATTTATATTAAACCACCTATAAAATGAAAGAAGATATAAAAATGTACGTAATTGATGGTACAGAACCAGAGGGAGAAATTGATAGCATCATTGATGATATATTCACAAACCTAACAGAGAGTGATGATGAAATAAATTCTTCTTTAGAGGAAGATATAATGGCGGGAGCAGAACAGGAAGATGTTGCAATGGAACAAATAGAAGAAGTGATGTCAGGTGGTGGAGGAGATATGGCTATGGAAGAAGAGATAATGTCAGGTGGAGGAGAAGTTGCACAAGATGCCACACCTAATATTCAAGCACAAGGCGATACAGCCCCACCTAACGAAGAAGTAATGAGTGGAGGTGGTAAGACAGCCTAATATTATTTAACAGCTTTAAAATGGCAATTAAACGATACAATCAACACAAGCTAAAAGGTTATATAGGAAAATCTAAAGTTCTATTATCCCGATATGGTTGTCTGATATGTTCAATATGTTCGTTAAGTTCAAGATTTTGGAAACATTCTATCATACCACAAGAAGCAACAAAGACTTGGAGCTTTACATCTCAAGGATTACTTGAGTGGGGTTCGGACTTTGATGGTATGAAATTTGAGAATAGAATACATAGACCACCAACAAATGAAGAACTACGATATTGGTGTAGAACAAAAGACAGAGGAATGGTACTAGAATTAAACAATGGTTCTCATTGGGTATTCGTATGGTACTATCCCTTTAGTATAGGAGTAGAGGGTACACTTGTACTAGACTCACTTGGTGCTAAGTATTATCTACTAGGTTTATCTAAATATAAATGTACAGGTTTTGCTACATTCAGTAAGTCTATTTAACAATAAACTCTACCCAGTCATTGATATCTTTTTCAACATCAGGTGTTAATTTATTAATTCCATGTTGTATGAAAGCACAGGTAACACCATGTCTAACTTTACCTTCTGCAATTTTATCCCAATCTACATCCTTTGATTGTGAAACTGGTGGGTTACTGTATTGTTTGTGAACTGGTGCAGGTTCTGTAGTAAAATTAGTTGTATCAGTAACTTCTTTAGGTGAAAGTATAGTGGCATAAGGATAAGCCTTACCAGTATCTTTAAGTTCGATAAAGAATAGTTCTCCTGGTTTCATGTAAGAAAGCATATCAGATCTTTGGTCGCTATCTTTTAAAGACCAAGACATTTGTTCGTCACTATTAGTAAGCTTGAAAACATATATAACATTCCCATAGTTGTCATTTCCATCTTGCTTTACATATTCACAAGAGAATTTATCTCCCGCTTTGTATTGTGATATTTTAAACTTATTCATAATATTTTAGTTAAATTTTTTATAATTAGGTAGTTGTTTGTGTAGCCTGTTCACAGACTCCCATAGTTTATGGTCTTTATATAATAACATTTCTTGAGCAACAGTTGTAGCTTTTTCATAGATACTTGCAACATCACCTTTCATAAATGGAAAGAACCTGTTGTAGTAAATTAACGTATGTATAATTTCTTCTTTGTTCATAGTATATTTGGTTAGAATATCATATCTATTCCTACATCTAAAGCAGTAGAGATAGCAACTTTTGTTTTATGTGTTGTCTTATGGTTGTTGTAATTATGAATTGTATTCCATAGTGTACTGTAACTTATCCCTCCGTTACCATTAATCATAATTCTTTTAAAGATATCTATTGGTCTTATATTTTCTTCTTGGATATATAATAGTAATTTGCTTTTGATATTCATAATATTTTTTTATGTAGATAAAACTTCTTTACTTTCTTCTGAAATTTATTTAGTATGTTGTTGTAATTAATATTAATTAAGATTAAACAATTTGTCAACATGAAATACAAAGCTGTTGTTTTAGGTGGCGAAATTAACTTCTTTAAGGATAAGGATTACATTGATAGAGTCAAAAAACTAGAGGGAGAAACAATATATGTAGAGTTGAAAAAACAAAGTAAGTGTCGTTCAACTGTTCAAAATAACTACTGGCATGGAATTGTATGTAAGATATTATCAGATGAATTAGGGTATACGGTTGAAGAAATACATGAGTATCTTAAATTGAGATTCTTATCAGAGAAGAAGTTTGATGATAAAATTTCATTTCTTAAAATCGGTAGTACAGCATCATTGTCTACTGTTGACTTTGAAAGGTTGATTAATAAAGTAAGAATGTGGTCAAGTTCAGAATTAGGTTGTTATATCCCTAAGCCTAATGAAAAAGATTTAATAAATAAAGTATGAAGTACCTAGACTGTTTTACAGGCATAGGAGGATTCACTAAACCTTTAATAGAGGCAGGACATACTTGTGTCGGTTTTTCTGAAATAGATAAATATGCGATTAGTGTATATCAAAGACAATACCCGGACCACGATTATTTAGGGGATATTACTAAGATAGATGAAAAAAAGTTACCTGATTTTGATTTATTAGTTGGTGGTTTTCCTTGTCAAAGCTTTAGTATAGCCGGTAAACGTGGAGGATTTGAAGATACAAGAGGAACTTTGTTCTTCGATCTTGCTCGTATATTAAAAGAAAAACGACCTAAATATTATATATTTGAAAATGTTAAAGGTTTGTTATCTCATGATGGTGGAAATACACTTGGAACTATTATCAATTCTTTATGGGAACTTGGTTATACAGCAGATTATCAAGTGCTTAATTCTAAACATTTTGGAGTGCCACAAAATCGTGAAAGAATATTTATAATAGGAACTCGTGAAGAAGATTGTGGAACATTAAAAGAGTTTTGGCATTTTGATTACCCAAAACCACCAAAAACATACTGTAAATTAGCAGATATTTTAGAAGATGAGGTTGATGAAAAATATTATCTTAAAGATGAAAGTGTAGAAAAGCTAATTGAATATAATATAAGAAATAGTATTAATGGTAACGGATTTCAAGCGAAATTTCATAATGAAAATGAAAATATGTCAGCATTAAAGGTGGGTGGTGGAGGAGTAAATGATTTAATACAAGTGGGTTCTTTAGGTGGAGATTGGGAAAAAAGACAGAATGGCAGACGATTTAAAGAAGATGGAGAACCATCATTCACATTAACAGCACAAGATAGGCATGGAGTTATGATTTCAGAGGCAACTAAAAAAGGTTTTGCAGTAGCAGAGGAGGGAGATTCTATTAACTTATCAGTTCCTAATTCAAAAACTCGTAGAGGTAGAGTTGGAAAAGAGGTAGCACAAACTCTTGATACTGGAATGCAACAGTACACATTACAAAACACTAGAATAAGAAGATTAACAACAATAGAATGTTTGCGACTTCAAGGATTCCCAGATGATTGGTGTGACTATGGAGTGAATGATGAAGTAATATCAGATAGTCAAAAATATAAAATGGCTGGAAATGCAGTTACAACAAATGTAATAAAAGCAATAATCAAACAATTATGATAAACAAAAGATGTAAAATATGTGGAATGGAATGTCCTAACAGAAGATCTTATTGTTGTCCTGAACATCAATTAGAGGGAAGACAAAGAACTGTAAATACAAAATCAAGAAGCTTTTGTAGAAATTGTGATGGAGATATACCAAAACATAAACAAGTATTCTGTTCAGATCAATGTAGAAAAGATTATTACTTTACAATAAAACAGAACGAAAAAAGGAAAAAACTTAATATGCCAACACTATGCAAAAATACATAAAAAATTATATGAAACACTATAATGTTGCTCCTGACGATATACTTCTATGTAGTGTGTGTGGTAAAATGGCAGTAGATATTCATCACATCGTTAAAAGAAGTCAAGGTGGTAGTGATGAGGTAGACAATCTTATTCCACTTTGTAGGTCTTGTCATGATAAAGCTCACTTCAAACAAGAACCATATTTAACAATTGAGCAATTAACAAAACAAAATGATGAATATTTTTAAATTGCAGAAATGCATGTCACTTAATAAATATCGCAATGCTCATTACATTAAAATAAACGAGGAAAAGCAAGAGTACAAATTGTTAGTGAGATTTGGTATACAGGATTCAAATGAAAAAATCAGAGAACTTAAAACCCCAATCAAGACTATATTCACATTTTACAGTTACAGGGGTAGAGATATTGACGGGGAAATAATATCAATAAAGAATTTCCATGACAGCTTAACAGAGCTTGGAATGATACCGGATGACAATCAAAGTTATATACAAGCGTTTGAAGTTAATGGTACAAAAGAAAAGGGTAATTTTTATAATGTAAAAATAATTGAAAATTATGATAATACAAATTAATGATGATATAAAAATATCACAAACTGATTCAAAGAATATCACTGTACAACGTCGTTTAATAAACGAAGTTACTAAAGAGCCATATTGGGTAGCAAAAAGTCATCATGGCTCACTACGTTCTGCATTAGCCCATATTTTAGACGATAGCTCTATAGTTTGTAGTATTGAAACGGTACAGCAGTTTAATGAGTGGTTAGATAGAATAGAAAAGATAACTAAAGAATTAAATGCTTGACAATATTAACATTAAGATATATAATACTTATAATTAACCATTATAACATGAAAACTTACGAATACACAGAGGACGATTTAGACCAATTATATGATTGGGTAATAGATAATAAAGATGACTTCTTGTCTACAAAAGAAAACTATGAAGATGACTTGGATAATTATATACAGGGTAATTTTAACGAACTAGCAAAAGAATTTGAAGAATATATGGAAGATAAAGCAGTAGAATCAACAGAATATAACGGAGATGAAGACCTTTAACATTCGTGGTGGCTGGTAATCTTAACGGATCAATCAGTGTTGTCAATTAGGACATAATCTAGAGCGACCTGAAGACAGCCACCAATTTTATAATAATTCATTAACCCCCTATAAAATGAAAAAACTAGGAATACTACTCATTATCACTTCAATGAGTTATCTACTTATGGGAACTATATCATATTACAATAATATGGAGTTCACAATGTGGTGTATCGCATCGGCTGGATTTACAGCTTGTCTTATTTTATTAATAACTAAACTAAAATGCTTATAAAAGTAAAAGATTTTCTAAAGGAAAATCCTGATCAAAGAATGTTTAGCTTTGCTTGGAGTATATACTGGAGATTACTTGTATTATTCTTTGGTGCATATGTAGCACTAATGGTATTAGCAGTATTCTTAGGAGTATTCCTGGACATGGTAACATAGATCACAGACTTCTGTCTTAGGTGACAGGAGCTTGTAATTTAATAAAATATATATGAACGCCCTATTAAAACTCATATCAGATATAATATCATTTTTATTCGCAGTTATATTTATAGCCATAAATTTACTTTGGTATTTTTTACCAATAATAATAGTAATTTTAATAATAACACAATTATTTTAACATGAAAAAATCACATCACATAAAAACCTGTAAAACCTGTAAACAACCATTCGTTGTACAAAACGATGATGAGCGTAGAGAATGTCCTTATTGTAGAAATAAACAAAAATAATATGAGTTACTATAAAGAAATAATAGAAGATAATAAGAAACAGTTAAAAGCTGATGGTATGACAGAGGAAGAGATTGCTAAAATTAAAGAACCTAAACGATCTGCTAAAATGTATAATTTAAAACTTAATAAATAATATTATGAAAATAACACTAGAAAATAATCAAGATGTAGAAATATCTCAAGAGTCATACAACGCATTATTGGATGCAGTACAAAATGATAGTAAGCCTAAAATAGGACAAAGATATTGGTGTATTTATAGTGGAGAAGAAAAATGTTTGAACATTTGGAGAAATGATATAACTGATAATAATAAACTTGAAATAGGCAATATATACCTAATAGAAAAAGCTTGTGATATGGCTATACTAAGATTAAAAGCTAGAGCATTGGGAGATAAGGTGGTGGTAGGTAAGAAGATGTATTATTGGTCTTATTATGATAGAAAAGCATATATCTCTAACTTACCACAAGCTAATTTAGATGGTATTTGGTTCAACACAGCAGAAAAATGTGAAGAAGTTATGAAGAAATATGAACACGCTTTTACTTACTTAATGAAATAATAAAACTATGTCAATACAAAGCACACAATTAATAACTATGAACAAACCAAAATATAATATAGGTGATAGAGTATATCTTCTTGGTTCAAGATTAAACTTAAAAACTATAACTGGAATTAGGCGTACCAATAAAGAAACAATTATATATGAACTTGATTATTTAGATTTTGTTGGAAAAGAAGATAATTTATATTCATCTAAGGAGGAATTAATTAAATCATTAGGACTATGAACCTAAAAACCACTTTTACTTACTTATTAAAATAATACTATGAACACAAGACAACTATTTAAACAAAGGGTAATAGAACTTATACACGGATTGGATTATGAGGAGGCAATAGGAATAGAAATGGAAATGTTTTCAAAAAATAATGATTGTATGACAGGATTGTCTATCACACTATCAAGAGTTATGCAGGCTTTAAATAATAAAGATTTAAGTTTTTCAGTAGATGTTAGATGTGATGGATTAATGATTTTTGCAAAAAAGAAAGTAAGGCAAATATATTCTTGTACTTGGAAACTTCTAAAAGAAGACAAAAGCACTGCAGATGATGACTTTCAAGATGACTCTGTAATAGAGGCTTTATATAATCTAATTAAATAACTATGAATATCAAACAGGCACTAGAAAAATCACAATATTGCAACGATAAACCTATCGTAAGGAAATGTTCATCTTGTCCTACTTACCTTGATGAAAAATCACAAGTAATAGCAGACACTAGACCTAAAATTGATTTCTTAGTATCTCACGGATATTGTCCAACTTGCTTAGAAAAGGCAATGGAAGAAATAAGGCAAAGCAAACTATTAAATAACTTATAATAATATGAGAGAAATAAAATTTAGAGTTTGGGATAAAGAAGAACACTATTTTAATAGTGATTATTCTATAAATAATAATCATATATATGGATATTGTGAGGGCAGGCAAATACCAGAAAATGAACAACAAAAATTAATTTTTTTGCAATACACAGGACTTAAAGATAAGAATGTGGTGGAGATATATGAGGGGGATATTTGTAAAAGAAATACTGGATATATATTTGAAGTTAAACTTATTGATTGGGTAAGTGGAGATAGAACAATTAAAACTTACGATATTATAGAGGGAGAAGATGAAATTATAGGAAACAAATTTGACAACCCTGAACTATTAAATAACTTATAACTATGGAAAAATACCAACAACTTATAGACGGGCTTGCAATACCTTATTCCGAGTGGGATACAATGAAGTGTAGTGCTTGTAATGAAGAAATTGATATAATTCCACAAATACTTATTGGAGATATATTGGAGAAGATGAAAGAGAAAGGAGGTGGAATACATAAAATAATGGGATATATGGAATTGGTAAAATTATGGCAAGATTGTGGCTTTACTAAATCACTACAAAATATAAATGATAGTGATACAATAGAGTCGGAACAATTATTAAAATTTTTATATGGAATTTTCAAAGATATGTAGTAAATGTGGTGTTAAAAAGGATATTAATTTTTTTCAAAAAAGAGGTGGTAAAGATTATTATAGAAATGAGTGTAAAAATTGCCAAAAAATATATACTAAGCAATATAATAAAAATAATAAAAGAGTGTGGAATCAAAAAAGAGCTGATGAAGAACCAAATCTATTAACCCTCTTTGACTAAATTATGTCTTTAATAAGTAAATATAGTGATATTAATAGAAATCTCCTAGTGCTAGGGGCAGGTGTATTGAAACCCCTTAAAAAGAGAGATTATCAAATCGAAAAATTATTTCAAGAATGTAAAAATAGTCAAAATTTAGAACTAAACCAATTTTTGAATATTGTAACTTTTTTATGGATCTTAGGATTGGTAAGTTTAGATAGAAATATTTTATCTCTGAAAAAAACTAAATGATATTAGAAAAAATTTATTCAGAACCATCGGGACTTTTTCAGGAAGTAGTCTTTAAAAAAGGGATAAATTTTATTTTTGGGAAAAAAGATACTCAAGATACTAAAAAATCATTAAATGGCATAGGTAAATCGCTATTCTTAGACATAATCAATTATTGTTTTTGTTCAAATTTGTCTGAGAGATTGAAAAAAGCTAAAAGTAAGGAATCTTTAAGTCTTGAAAAATATTTTGCTGTTTTAGAATTTAAAATTGGAGAAAGTAAATATATAATTAAAAGATCATTTAGTAAGACTAATCAAGTTATCATCGAACACCATGAATCCGTTCATACATATAAGCTTTCAGAAGCAAAGGAATTTTTATGTGATCTTATTTTTTACAATGCCGACTACCAAGGTAAATATTTCAATAGTTGGCTACGCCAACTATTACCATTTTTCCTTAAAATACAACCACCCAAAAAGGATAATTTCTCTGATCCAATTAAATATATTCAAGAATCAAAGGTTATGGAATTAATCCCATACCACCTTTTCTTTATGGGTATTGATAATACCTTGTCGTATAGAAACTTTGATCTAAAATCTAATTTAAAATCAAAAAATAAAGCAATTGGCGAAGTGAAAAATTTTATTGAGGAAACTTATGGTCTCAATAACATTTCTGAAGCCTCCAATGAGCTAGATAAGATCAATAGAGAAGCAAAATCTTTAGAGGAGAAAATAAAAGATTTTAAATTAGCTGACCAATACAAAGACTCAGAAGCCTCAAGCAACGAATTAACTAAAAAAATAAAGGAATTATTTTATGAAAATTACTCTGACAATGCCAAAGTTAAATCCTACATTGAAAGCAGTCAGTTAAATATTGATTTTAATACTAGACAGGTTAGTAAAATTTACTCTGACTTAAGTGAAGGATTAGGAATCCATATTAAAAAAGCCTTAGAAGAAGCTATTATCTTTAAGAAAAGTCTTGCAAAATCAAGGCAAGAATTTTTAAAATCCGAAATTCAGGAGCTAGAACAGTTGATTAAAGAAAGGAGTGAAGAAATAAAAAAATTAGAAGAAGAGCGTGCTAAAATTTTTAAATTTCTTGAGGCAAAAGAAGCAATAAAAGATCTATCTGAAGCATTTTTACAAATAAGTAAAAAACAAGAAAGAATAACGGAGCTTTCAGGTAAAATTGGACTTCATACAGCTCTTCTTAAAGAGCAGGCTGAACTAAAAACTAAGGATGCGAAGCTTTAGAAGAAATCAAAAAAACTTATTTAGATTAAGGTAATCAAATGACAATGCAAACACTCATAAAATGGCCAGGTGGCAAAACAAAAGAATTTATCTATATAAAAGATTTAATTCCCTCTTTTGAAAGGTATATTGAACCTTTTTTTGGTGGTGGTGGAATTTTTTTTCAGTTAGAACCTAAAAATGCAATAATTAATGATATTTGTGAAGAATTAACTGATCTTTATTCTTTATTAAAGGAAGAGAATGAGAGAAAGGATTTTAAAAAAGAATTATATGAATACGCTAATAACTGGGAGAAAATACCAAAATATATTAAAATTTTTGAAAACGAGATAGTAGATTTATATAAAAACTTTAAAGAAAATAAAATCACAAAAAAAGAACTTGAAAAAAATATAAATGATATTCTTTTAAAAAAAGAAGATCAATTTAACGGATTATTTTTGAAAAAGTTTTGTTTAGATGAAAAAAATCTGTTAAACCAAATTATAAAAAATTTGATTTCAAAAATTCAAAGAACAAAAAAGATAGAGCAAGAAAGAGGAACTTTACCAGCAGGAGATTTATATAAAAATATTGAAACTGCTTTTAGAAGCGGATTTTATATGCACTTTCGTGATGTTATGAATTTTAATGGAAGTAAATATAAAATAAGTTTACCTAAAAAAATAGCTAATTACTATTTTGTAAGAGAATTTTGTTATGGTTCAATGTTTCGTTTTAATTCTAATGGGCATTTTAATATTCCCTATGGTGGAATAGGATATAATAGTAAAGATTTTAGAAAAAAAGTTGATTATATTTTTAGCGATAAAGTGAAAAAGATATTTCAAAATACAATAATAAAAAACCAAGATTTTGAAGACTTTTTTAATG
>Ga0207997_1000709_pt1 | contig 17033 bp, 20 predicted proteins | sample AntAceMetag02UKN_FD_184777 | JGI IMG/M metagenome (GOLD analysis project Ga0207997, IMG submission 184777) | Saline lake microbial communities from Ace Lake, Antarctica - Antarctic Ace Lake Metagenome 02UKN (SPAdes) (version 2) | ecosystem: Environmental > Aquatic > Non-marine Saline and...
TCGTCACCAGAGCCTATACTTCCCCATACTGATGATGATACTAATCCTAATATCATTATACACGCTACTAAGAATAATAATCTTTTCATTTAATACTCCCTGCAACGAATCCTAATAATAAACTTACAAAAAATAATATGAAATATGGAATTGTAATATCTGTTAGCAAACAATTAATTTTATTACCATCGGTTATTGTAGAATCTGAACAATTTAATGCGTCACGTGCCGTGTCAATATCATCTATTATAAAAGGTAGCATCAAAACTCCCATTATATAAATAAAAATCCCTATCGTTATTCCGAAAATCATTGAACCTCGTTTATTTATTTTCATATTATAGTATTATTTTTGTTAATAGCATTGATCCTAATCCTAGTATTGTTCCGAAAAATAGAAACGATTGTATATCTAAAGAAGTACATACAGCTTTGTCTTGGTCGGAGATAGAACTATTGCTACAATTTAGTTGTGATGTTGATGTTGCTTCTCCAATCGTTTGAGAAAGTATTGGTGTCAATGCAAGACCTAAAATAAAAAAAACAACACCTATCATTAAAAGGAAGAATATACTAATTTGTGCTTTTTTACAAGAAACTAAAACCACTTTTTTTCCTCCTTGAAGAACCAAGTAATCCTCCCGAACTACGAAAATATTGTATTTGTTTTGTCTCGCTTCCAGTTGATAATCGTTTTCCTTTACGCTGGACTACTCGAAAAGAATCTAACTTTGATACTCTAAATTCTCCGTTAGTTATTCCTAATTCTTTAACGCTTATTCTTTTACCGCCTTTCTCAATAAAACCAGACGCAGCGATTGTTCCCGTAAGTTTCTTTTTTAATAATTTTACTGCTTCTTTTGATGTTCCTTTAGATTCAATTTTAATATCTTTACCAGCTTTACGAACGAAAATATCAAAGTCTTCTCCTATTGCTTTTGCTAATTCTTTGACTTTCGATACTGAAGGCGTTAGTAATTTTATAGGTATTATCTTTGGAATAGTTTTTGGTCTTGGGTCTGATGGTCTTTCAGATATAATTTCCCGTGTAGTTCGTAATGGTTTTATTGCTAACTTAGTTGCTAATCTTGTGTCCAATCTTGTTGCTAACTTCGTCTCTAGTCTAGTGTCTAACTTCGTATCTAACTTAGTTGCTAACTTAGTTGCTAATCTTGTGTCCAATCTTGTTGCTAACTTCGTGTCAATTTTTGTTGCTAGTTTTGTTTCTAATAATTGTATTTGTGCAATATCTGTTTTAACTAATGGTGTAATTTTCTGTTTCGTTTCTAACCTATTCATTAATAATGGTGGAGACATAACTTCTGTTTTTTCATATTGCCCAGTTCCAGTGTATACAGATTGTTGTGCTAATACTACTTTAGGGTTTACTAAGCCACTTGTTTTATATGGTTTATAATCTGATACAGATAAAACAAGTGGTACTTTTGATTTTTGTACTGGAGGTAATACTATCTTTGGCTGTTTAATGTAAGTAATTGTTTTTAATTTTTCTAATTGTTCTGTTGATTCTTTAGTTAACTCTTTTAATATTTGGTTTACTTTAGGTTCTTTATTAACTAAATTTGCTTTTTTTATTCCTATGTTCATATCAATAGCTTCTAAGGTTTTCTTTCTTTCTTGTTCTGCTAATTGTTTTGCTAATTGTTTACTTTCTTTTGCTTGTTCTAATGCTAATTGAGATTTTGTTCCAGGCTTTAAAAATATTGACGTTTCTTTTCTGCCTGAGAGTTGAGTTGCTTGTATATCTATCTTTGGACTTACTTCTGATGCTTTTATGATACCATTCTTTTTAAATATTCTTGTTGAATCAAATGAAGTATCTTTTCCAAATTCTAGCTTTTGTCCAACTTCTTGTTTTACTTTTATTATTTTATTTCCTTTCTTAAATTGCACATATCCAGTTCGTGGACTTACCTTTGTTACATCTGTATACGCTTGTACATCTGTACTATATTTAAATAATCCTTTCTCAATGTTTGCTTGTTCTGTTTTTGTAAATTTAATGTCTGCTATAACTTTTTTTGCAGGTTCTATTTTATCTAAGAAAATTTCACCTTCAACATCAATAGATTTTTTCTTCTTTCCTCCTTCAATTATTGTTAATTCTTTTTTCTTATATTGTGGCTGATATGTTTCGTCAACTTTTATTGTTTCTTCTTTTGGTTTAACACTTTTTAATTTAATAGGTTTAGTCGCTTCACGTTCAAACTTGTATAATTTTTTTCCTCGTTTATTATATAATGTAACAATATCTTTCTTTCCTTGTTCTGATTCTACTACTCGTTTAACTTTACCATAGTTCATTACTTCTGTAGTCTTTGAACCTTCTTTTCTAACTACTCCCAAATATGATTTTCCACCACGCACTTCTACTACTTTACCAGCACTTTTACCACGTGAACTTATTGTTGTTAATACATCTTCTCCTTTCTTTTTTTTGAATAAATCTAACATTTTAAATTTAGGAGTTTCTTCGTATCGTATTTTTGGTTTTATTATATCTGTTTTAACTTCTCCTTTATATAATTTGCTTTCGATTTTAACCACTTTAGCTTCAGGTTGTTCTAAATATTTTAAAAATCGTGCTTCTTTGCTTGTACCTTTCAAAAACTTAACACCACTAGCTACTCCTAATGTTACAGCCACAGCTAATTCTACTGGATGTTTTTTTGCATATTCAATAACATTTTTAGATCCACCAAACTTTCCACCAGTCACAGCTTCACCTACTCCCAATCCTACTCCAAAATATCTGCATCCTGGTATAGCGTAAACTCCAAACTCTGATGTTAATTTTGCAGCTTTACCAAATAACTCTGGTTTTTCTATTCCTCTATACTTTGCTATTCCAGTAAAACTTTTTTCAACTTCTCCAGTAACTACTTCTTTACCAAACTCAAATAATCCCATCTTTTGTAACTTACTAACTTCAATTTGTCTTACTTGACCTGGTAATCCTATTGGAACTGTTTGTCCTGGTTGCATTTTATTAATACGTCTTTTAGCTTCAGCTAATCTACCTAATAGTGTATCTCCTAATGAAGGTATTGCTCGTCTTAATGGTTTTACTACAACTTCTTCATATTTCTTTATACCACTTACTAATATGTTTGTTGATGGTTTTGTCACATATTTACTTACTCTATCAACAACTTTTTCTTTATATTGTTTGAATAAGAATGATTCGCCTACTGGCTTTACTACTTTTTCTTCATAAATTTTTAATCCAGTTACTTCTTTATCTTTAATTCTTTCAAAACTTCCTTGATATTTTGCTTGTTCGATAGCTTTACTTTCCTCATAGGTTGGTGATAACATTATAGCTGTTCCTCCTGCTCCTGGAGTATATGCTTCTTTTTGATACATTCCTGTTTTAGAATTATAAACTTGTCCAGTTCTGTCTATCTTACCTGGAGTTATATATTTTGTTGGAGTTACTTCGCTAGTAATCTCTACAGGCTTTTTTTCTTGTGCAATCTTTTCTTTAATTTGTTTACGCACACTAACTCCTGTTTTTTTATATACATCACTCGCAGCAATATTTGCTTCTCGTAAATCTCTAAGCGAACTTCCTTGTTGTTTTAAATTTCTTTGTATTTCACGTTTACTGAAACCTCTACCAGTCTCTTTAGCTTTTTGTCGTAGTTTTTCTTGTATAGTTAATGCTTTTACATATCTTTGAGATTGTTGTAATTGTTCTCTTGTTAATGGTTTTACTACTTGTTTTACTACTTCCTTTTCTTTTATTTGTTGAGGTGTTAAACTTGATTGTTCTTGTGAAACTCTACCGCCACTACCTCCACCTCCACCAGACCTAGAACTTACTCTTTGATTTGAAGGTTTTGTACTTTGACTAGGAAGATTAAGTCTAGCAGTATCTTGTCTTATCTTTTCTTGTATTTTTGGTGGTAGATATTGTACTATTGATGCCATCTAAAAGAAACCTCGCTTACTTCTAATTCTTCTAAATACTGGCTCATTAAAATCTTCTAACTCGTTTGATATACTTGACGATACTCCAAATGTTAAAGAGTCACTTGATTGTAAACTTGCTAACTTGTCTTGTAGTTTTTGTCTTTGCGAACATATTCCATCAGAATATCGTTTTAATTCTTGACGATGCACTCTTTTCTGCATCCCACCACGCAAATCTCGTTTTGTTATTACTGGAACTCTCTTACTATTTAATATAGCCAATCTCCTATTAATTTCATCTTCCATTTAAAAACCTCCCTTAAACTTATTTAATCTTTCCTTTGAAATGTCAAGCTCCATTAGATCGTCAATATTAATATCAAATTCATTAAGTTTACGTTTACGAACATCAAAACTAACCTGATGATTTCTACTATTTATCTTCTTATTGATAAAGTCTTTCAGTTTCATATACCTACGAGTAAAGAAGTATTTATATATTAGAGGTATTGTTACGCAACATACTTAGCTCGTCATCATCAACAGACTTAGTTTTAGGCTTAAACTTATCACCATACTTGTTCCAGATAGTTCTAAGTGCATTATTATAACTATGATTGTCATTACAACGCCAACTTTCAATCTTTGCATTTGTAACGTCACGCACAGTTAACTCTATAATTTCTCCTCTACGACCATACTTTACCCAGTTTTGTTTTTTGTAACCCATTTAAAATCCTCCTGTCAACATAGTATATCCTATGTATGCTGCTAATCCAATACCTACTATCCAGATTATTCCTTTAGCATTTGCAGTTTTAACTTTTATAGTATCTCCTAACATTCGTGCCATTATATAAGGTTGTCCATAAGTTTCATTTTCTCCGTCTAATGGATTGTAAGGATTTAATTTCTTTGTAGGTTGTATTATGAATGGCTTACCTTTGTATGAAAGTATATCTTTTTTTTCTGTTACATGATAATCTTTAGTAGTTAAACGATAAGTTGAATCTTGTATTCTCTGTTTTTCAAAATCAATATTACCATTATCATCAACACGCATTACTGTAGTATATCCTTTTTTGATTTTTGACTTACTAATTTTACCTCTACGTGGTAATGTGAACCTTTTCTTTTCAACGTTAGATTTCTTATTATACAATAAATCAACTTTCTCTTTCAATGATAGTTCGTTTGTTTCTTCCATTTTTCCTCCTTTCATTATTTAAGTATTCTCGAAATGTTTGCCCATGAAATATCCAGCAATAAAACAAGCTAAATAAGTTGATACCATCCAAAATAATGATTCAACATTACCCATACTAACTAAGAATGGATTTAGCATATACTCTCTTAATGCGAACACAACTCCAAATGATATTATTCCAAACACTAACCCAATTACGCTAAACTCTCCTATATTTTCAAACATTGAACCGATAAATTCCCAGACATCACTTAGCCACTCGAAACTAAATATGTAACCAAATATGTCTCCTATGAAATCAAATATCTCATCCAACATTTTGTTCTCCTGAATCTTTTTTGAACCATCCTTTATTACTTGACGATTTATGTTTAGTAACATCAGCTAACTCTTTCTTCATTGTTACTGACAACTCTAACAACTTTGCGTCTTTTGATAATGAAGTACTAGTTTGAACTTCTGCCATTTTCTTAAAATACTCTGCGAAGGAATTATCATTAGCAATATCTTTACAAAACAATTCTAGTTCTTTGTACGTTCTTAATGGTAATTTTGACATACCCAATTCATCCTTATTTAAATTACCAGTTTTTGTTGTCTCGTCACTAGCTATAATCTTTGAGAAAAATGTGTGAAGGTTCTGTTTACCTTCATTGAATTGTCTAAGAATGTCTTGTGCTTGTTGTTCACTTATATCATCATTCATTTTTTTTTACCATTTTTTAATCGTAATACATTAAATCTTCTGAACCTTCACTAACTTCTTGCCTAGTGTCTAGTATAAATTCTCGTATTCCTTTAAACATCTCGCCTATTGTTTGACTTGTCAGTTTTGATATTGCGAATAATATTATTGAACCTATAACTATAACGTTTATTATTATATCCCAGTTTATTTCCATTTTATTATTTGAATTTTGTTGGTCGAAATCCGCCACGTTGCTTGAACATTGGTTGATAACCATGCTTTTGTAATTCATCTTTAACATATTCTATTTTTTTATTTTCTGTTTTAATTTTGTTAACGTATTTCTTGAAACGATCTATTCCTTTAGCTTTCCAATCATCGTCATTTTCTAAATCTGGATTTTCTTTTATTATTCCTGACTTGCTTAATCTAATTCCTTCAATGGTAGTTATTACTCCAGACGCATCAGTAAATAAAATGTTATTATTGTTTATTACTACATCTAGTAAATCACCACCCATCCTAAATGTTCCTTTTATCATATTAGTTTTATTAATGTTTAACCTACTAAGCTTTGTTTAATGTCTAATACCAAATTACCTAACCAGACTAAATATTCTTTTTCTTCTAATACTCCATCAGGAGTTTGAAACACTAATCCATATTCAGTTGGTACTTGACCTAGAACTACTTTAGAACCTTTAACTTCTTCTTTTTTTTCTTCTGTCATTTTGTTTACCTCCATGTTATTTATAAAACACTTCTATTTATAAATTAGAGGTATGATTACTCAAACACATCTTCAATCCATTCTATCCCTGCCCATAATGCAATCATGGCACCTATAGCTATTGTAACATAACCGAAGTAATTTGTTAAGTTGTCTCTATAAATTACTATACCATTTTGTACTATCCATACTCCGAAGAAAGTCATAAACATTCCTGACAATACTGACAACGGAACATTTTTACCGAAAAAACAGACAAAGGTTACAATGTAGATTATTAGTATCAAGATTATTACTAATGCGATATTATCATTACCTCCTCTTCCTGAAGGAGTTACTTGAAATGTTATATCTTCACAAGTTTCAACTCCAGCTTTATCACCACAAGTCGTGTAAGAATAATCTCCTAATGTTAATGTATCACAAAATGAATAATTATAATTATTACCAGTTTTTGTCATTGAATAATCAACTGTTGACACTTTACCTTCTGGATATTGTATTGCTGTAACATTAATGTAAGAACAAGTTGGACAATAATTGTATAAACTTATACATTTGTTTTGTTCTATAATTCCAATATCTCCTAAAGCAAAAATTAGATTAATATTTAATGTTAGTAATAATAAAAATAATAATGCGATTTTATTCATATAATTATATGTTTTAAATCTTTTTAAATGTTTATTCTTTTTTGCCATTGTAATTTAAAGTCTATTAACTCTACATCCATTATAATAATAAAATATCGTTGAAGATATTGGAGTATTACGATTAGACAAATTTAATTCTGATGAACAATTAAAATAACCAAAAGAACCAATCCATGATAGATTACCAAGTCCTATATTACATGATGTTGTTAAATTACAATAATCTTCCATGTTTACTTCCCAATTAGTATCTACTGATGGACAAGTGCAAGTGTCTGCTGTGCATCCGCTTAAATTAATTGGCACTGGATCAAACGTCCCACCAGAATAATCAGAAGAACAATCGGTATAATCCAAAGTTATATTTGCATTAGAGTTTGTTCCCGTAGCATTATAAGTTCCTGATAAAGTTAATAATGTGTCATTGAAGGTTATGTTCCCACCGTCATAACCTCTTGTGATGATGTTTCCTGAAGAGGTTATTGAGGTGGAAGCGTTTATGTAGACGGTTCCGCCTCCTCCATATGAAGTCCTAAGACCCCCATTATTATTTATATTTCCAGATAAACTTATTTTATCCCCATATAAAGCAATTCTTCCTCCTCCTCCAGAACCATAATATCCTGAACTGCCCTCTGAACTTAAATCTCCAGAAATAGTTATATTATCTGATATTAAATAAATACTTCCACCTGAAGGACCAAGATAACCAGCAAGACCCCCTAATCCATTCATATTTATATTTCCAATTATATTAATAATTTCATTTGTTTGTAATTTAACAGCAGAACCCCCTTGATATTTGAAACTTGCACCACTACCTAAACTTGTTGGTTGTGTTTCACTACCATAAACTGCTGGACCAGTGTTTGCTGCACCTCTACCACCATGACTAACCCCTACACCACTACTTGCATATCCTGGACCAGTTTCAATATAAAAACCTAAACCAATTCCATCAATCATATCTCCTGAATTAAGGGTTATATTTCCAGAAGCATTAATCCAAACTCCTTGCCCAACATTAGTAGTATTATAACAAACATAATCTTTTGGAACTGCTCTTATACTAAAACAATCCCCATAAATAAAAATATCCCCCCCTGAATTGAAATTACCTAAAATATTAACTACTTCTCCTTCACCATAATCTCCTCCAAGTAGTCCCACAGTTCCCTTGATATTCCAATCTCCAGGCCAAGTATTATTTGTAAATGTTAAAGTTCCTGGGTACACACTAGATTTTCCTCCCTTTAATCCAATATATCCAGTATAGTTCATATTAGAACCATATTCTAATCTTATTCTTCCACCACCTCCTGGATGATAACGTCCATTACCTCCACTTGCATTTAAACTTCCTATTACTATAATGCTATTTCCCTCTAACCAAATTGAACCTCCTGAAGATCCTTCTTGATTCCAAGCGCCATTTCCATCTACTAAAATATTACCTTCTACATTGACAATATTATTGGCATGTAATTTAATTGCACTAGAACCTGCATAGACATCTGAACTTCCTCCTAAACTTGTTGGTGCTATTGCATTTCCATAAGGGTCAACGTTATTGGTATTTCCTCTTCCACCATATGTTCCTCCAGTTGTTGAATATCCCTGCCCTATTCCTATTGGAAAACCCAAACCAATCCCATCCAAAACAGCCCCACTCCCAACAATCACATCCCCACTCACCGACCTCCACTCTTGCCCATGCCCATCCTCAGTTATATTTCCCTCAACACCTGTAAAAGCAGAATGTAAATAATCTCCATAAATCTTCATCGTTCCACCACTAACATTAATATTATTAGTTACATTCCATAACTGAGTTCCATCATTATTACCTGTCCAATCACCAACAGCAAACAAAGGATTAAAATATATTGTTCCTCCGTAGTCTGTGTCAACCAAAAAGCTACCCAAATCTTGAGGCATCGTCCCGTTAGTAATGTTACAATCTCCAGTTCCACCACTATTAAATACCACATCTATTCCAGCAGTAGGCACAACCCCATAGCTCCAACACGAAGCATTACTAAAATCTTCATCTGTATCACATGTCCATAATCCATAAATAGGAAAGTCAACAGAAAAGTTATCGTAATATACATCGGCCTGTGTCACATAAACAAAATGTAATGTATCAAAAATATTGTTCCATGATGGATAATTTGAATGAGCAATACTTGGGAACCCTGATGATGATTCTGATGGTACCTGAACTCTAGTTGACCATGTGACTCCATCTGTTGAATTAGCCCTATAAACATCACCATCATCAGTACTTGAAGCTGAAGCGTAAAATATATAAATTTCACCATTCTCTGTTGATGCAATATTTGAATTATAAGAAGTGCTTGAATCCACTTCTTGACAAGTGAAAGAGGCATCAGACCCATTACAATATTGTAAATCAATCCCAAAAGTTCCAGAAATGTGCCACTCATTTTCAGAATCTATCGCTATTGATATTCCAGCACCATTAGCAACACTTACAGTACCAAGACTTTCTGCTATTGTTGTTCTTGAACCCCATGAGCCATCTGTTCTTTTCATATAATCTAAGTCGTCCGTATCTGTCTCCGACACAACAATAACAATATTATTATCATTATCTATTTCTATTGCACAATGATCTGAATCAGCAACACTAATAACAGTTGTATAATCTAGCCGTGAAGTGTTTGCGTATTCCAATTGATCATCTTCATCAATCATGCAACAGTGAGTCACATCATCACTACCAACTGCACAATCAACTTCATCTAAATCAAGGGCTATGTCAGCTATTGTGTAACTTGTAGGGAAAGTAACTCCTCCATCACTAGAATTATACATTTTAACATAATCACTATCTGAATAATAAACAAGAATGTTATCCTCACTATCGCATGTTATTCCTGTCCTATGAACTGTTATCAAAGATTGTAGCTCCTTTGTTGTCCACGTTCCACCATCCGACGAATTAGCATAAAACAAATCTTCACCATCTCCAATATATGAAACGTGCATCATCCCATTACTATCTCTACACATATTGTCATTTTCACCATAAGCCAATGCTGTCTGGACAACACTTCCATCAATAACTGTACTGGTCTCACCAATACTTATCTTAAAATTTTCTATTCCTTCTGGAATTGTAAAAATTATTTCTTTTCCAATATCCTTTTTCTCCATCTCTTCTCTAACCTTAATATTTTGTTTAATAGAATTTTCTGTATAATTAACCTGCATCTTCCATTTATAGTCTGGCTTTGATACCTTAGACTCATTGTTTATTTTTGGTATTAACTTAAATATATTATCTCCAAGATATTCAATATCTGCATCAAGCTCGTCAAGTTTTTCAACATCAAATTTCCAACTACTTCCACCTTCTCCGATATATGATGGTCCTTCATCTTGTACTATCGGATCTAGACTTACGTTTATTGTACCACATTCTCCTTCCGAACAAGTCACGTTTAATAGTTCATCGTAGTACGTTTCAATTTCCTTTTGTGATGATAACGATATATAAAAAGTTCCTGATATTACTAATATTGTTATTAACATTATTAAAAGTATTGATATTATTAATACTTTAGCTTGTGCTTTTTTAGTAAATTTCATTTTATACTACGCTACAATCTTTTCCACCACTTGCCCAATACATACAATCGTCAGTTGCATTAGTGTACCAAGTACAAACAGAATTAAAACAAGTAATATTAATTGTATTAATTACAAAGTGGTCAGAAACATTTAGTTTTGTTAATGTTACTGTTGTATCATTCTTTATATATAATGTATCGGCTAAGACTTCATTCCAAGTTGTGTTGTCGCCTGTTACAGAAATGTCTGCGTATAAACTATTTGCTAAGACCTCATTCCATGTTGCGTTATCACCAGTTACACTAATATCTGCATACAAAGTGTCAGCGTAAGTTTTGTTAAAGGTAGCGTAAGTGTCATTCCAGAACGAATAAGTATTTAATATCGAATAGTATAAACTATCGGCAAGAACTTCGTTCCAAGTTGCGTTGTCTCCAGTCACTCCAATATCTGCGTAAAGGGTATCAGCAAATGTTTCGTTCCAAGAAGCATTGTCGCCTGTTACTCCAATATCAGCATACAAAGTATCGGCAAAGGTTTTGTTCCAATCGTCACCATAATTTATTGTAGCATATAAAGTATCAGCAAGTACTTCGTTCCAAGTTGCATTGTCGCCTGTTACTCCGATTCCAGCGTATAAACTATTTGCTAAGACCTCATTCCAAGTTGCGTTGTCGGTAATTACAGAAATGTCTGCGTATAAAGTATCTGCGTAAGTTTTGTTCCAGTCGTCACCATAATTTATTGTAGCATACAAAATATCAGCGAGTACCTCGTTCCAAGTTGAGTTGTCTGTAATTACAGATATGTCTGCGTATAAAGTATCAGCAAAACTTTCATTCCAAGAAACATTATCGCTAGTCACTCCAATGTCAGCATATAAAGTATCGGCAAATGTTTCATTCCAAGAAGCATTGTCACCAGTCACTCCGATTCCTGCATAAAGAGTATCAGCATAAGTCTTGTTGAATGTTGCATAAGTATCATTCCAAAATGTATAAGGATTTAATATCGAGTAATATAAAGTATCAGCGAGTACCTCGTTCCAAGTTGCGTTGTCTCCAGTCACTCCAATATCTGCGTAAAGGGTATCAGCAAATGTTTCGTTCCAAGAAGCATTATCGCCAGTCACTCCAATATCTGCATATAATGTATCGGCAAATGTTTCATTCCAAGAAACATTGTCACCAGTCACTCCGATTCCTGCATAAAGAGTATCAGCATAAGTTTTATTAAATGTAGCATAGGTATCATTCCAGAATGTATAAGGATTTGATATATTATAATATAAACTATTAGCTAAGACTTCGTTCCATGTCGAGTTGTCAGTTATTACAGATATATCAGCATACAAAGTATCGGTTAATGTTTGATTGAATGTAGAGTTTCCACTAGTCACACTTATGTCAGCATATAAAGTATCAGCGTAAGTTTTGTTAAAGGTAGCATAGGTATCATTCCAGAACGTATAAGGGTTTAAGATTGAGTAATATAATGTTTCAGCTAATACTTCATTCCAAGTTGCGTTGTCAGTAATAATAGAGATGTCTGCATACAAAGTGTCAGCAAATGTTTCGTTCCAAGAAGCGTTATCACCAGTCACAGAAATATCTGCATATAAAGTGTCAGCGTAAGTTTTGTTCCAGTCGTCACCATAATTTATTATAGCATACAAACTATCAGCAAGTACCTCGTTCCAAGTTGAGTTGTCGGTAATTACAGATATGTCAGCGTACAAAGTATCTGCAAATGATTCGTTCCAAGAAACATTGTCGCCAGTTATAGATATTCCAGCATATAAAGTATCGGCATAGGTTTTGTTAAAGGTAGCATAAGTATCATTCCAAAATGTATAAGGATTTAATATCGAGTAATATAAAGTATCGGCTAAGACTTCGTTCCAAGTTGCATTATCAGTAATAACAGATATGTCTGCGTATAATGTATCGGCAAAAGTTTCATTCCAAGAAGCATTGTCGCCAGTTACTCCGATTCCAGCATAAAGAGTATCAGCATAAGTTTCGTTCCAGTCGTCTCCGTAATTTATTGTAGCATACAAAGTATCAGCAAGTACCTCGTTCCAAGTTGCGTTATCAGTAATAACAGATATATCAGCGTATAAAGTATCAGCAAAACTTTCATTCCAAGAAACATTATCGCTAGTCACTCCAATGTCAGCATATAAAGTATCGGCAAATGTTTCGTTCCAACTTGTATTTCCTCCAGTTACACTTATATCAGCATACAAAGTATTAGTTAATGTTTCGTTGAATGTTTGATTATCGTAAAGATTGGTTGAACCTTCAGTTAAATCGTCAGTATCTTTTCCACTTAACCAAGTGTCTATGTAAGAACTTAATTCTGTTAATTTTAAACTTAATACTCCTGAAATATCTTGGAACCAAGTTGTGTTAGCTGTATCGTATTCATCCCAGAAGTCTGAACTATTTACATTTAAATCTGCTTCGGTTCCTATTACGTATTTTGTGTCAGCGTAACTTTCGTTCCAACTTTCGTTATCGCCAGTAACAGAAATGTCAGCATACAAAGTATCGGCATAAGTTTTGTTCCAATCGTCTCCGTAGTTTATTGTAGCGTATAAAGTGTCAGCAAATGTTTCGTTCCAAGAAGCGTTATCACCAGTCACAGATATACTAGCATATAAAGTATCGGCATAAGTCTTGTTAAATGTAGCATAGGTATCATTCCAGAATGTATAAGGATTTGATATATTATAATATAAACTATTAGCTAAGACTTCGTTCCATGTCGAGTTATCAGTTATTACAGAAATATCAGCATACAAAGTATCGGTTAATGTTTGATTGAATGTAGAGTTTCCACTAGTCACACTTATGTCTGCATATAAAGTATCAGCAAAGGTTTCATTCCAAGAAACATTATCACCAGTTACTCCAATATCAGCATACAAAGTATCAGCGTAAGTTTTGTTAAAGGTAGCATAGGTATCGTTCCAGAACGTATAAGTGTTTAAGATTGAGTAATATAAACTATCAGCAAGAACTTCATTCCAAGTTGAGTTATCAGTTATTACACTTATGTCAGCATATAAAGTGTCAGCAAATGTTTCGTTCCAAGAAGCATTATCGCTAGTTACTCCGATTCCAGCATACAAAGTGTCAGCGTAAGTTTTATTAAAAGTAGCGTAAGTATCATTCCAGAAACTATAAGTGTTTAAGATTGAGTAAAATAAACTATTAGCTAAGACTTCGTTCCAAGTTGAGTTATCAGTTATTACAGATATATCAGCATACAAAGTATCGGCAAATGTTTCATTCCAAGAAGCATTACCACCAGCACCTATTAATGCATATTTAGTATCAGCGTAACTTTCGTTCCAAGAAGCGTTCTCTGTTCCTGTTACTGTATAAAATTCAACACCAGTTCCACCAGCATTTACTCTTAATGTTTTTAATCCATTACCAATATAACTTCCTGGTGTATCAACTAAATCAGTAAAATTTGTTAAGTTTCCTGTGTAATCTATATTTACTATGGTATGAGGAAAATCAAAAGCACATATTAAACTTAAATTTAATAATAATAATATTGATAATAATAATTGTCGTTTTAACATAGTTATTTTACTCGTTGTTTATTTATATATTAGAGGTATAATATTTAACCTAAATATATGTTATTAAAAGAAAAAGAATTAAAATCATACAATGAATTATCAGAGAAATTAACCTTATTGAAAGCCTTTCTCCTATCATTGTATGATTTTTCTATAAACATTTTGTAATTACTACCTATTTTTATTTACATTAGTCCAGAGTTCCTTAAACCTTGAGCAGCAATCCCAATCGCAGTTGAAGCAATAGACAAGTTGTAGAATAGAGTAGTTAATCCCAAGATAGTAGATGATGCACCAGTAATGTTTGCATTATTCTGTGCTCCTGTTACCTCATTAGCTACTGTTGGTGCTAAAGTTACACCTACCAAAATAACTATAAATCCTCCTATAATATTTCCTAACATTTTAAAATCTCCCCTCCTGAATATGAAGACGAGACATATTTAATCATATATCTATGTTGTTTCATGTATCTATCTAGTAGTTACTATTTATATATTAGAGGTATGACTTAATTGTTTTTGTATGCTTTTTTATATAACTCCTTTAACTTATCTGAAATTTTATAACCTTTAAAGTTCATCCATTGAATCATGTCTGCTCTTGATTTATCTTTATTACAACTACTACAACATCTAACTATATTATATTTTGAAAATTTTGAAAAAGGGTTAATATGATCGTGATCTACATTTCCGTTTAACTCGCATCCACAATAAACACAAACCTTATCTCTCTCGTTAATCATCTCTATTATCTTATATGTAAATTTATTATTTTGTATTCCTAATCTTTTTGCATCATGTCTCCGCAACATTTTTGCAGTACCTTTTGTTGTTTTATCATATTTTCTAAATCTTTCTCTTGCTTTTTCAGGATTTGCTTCTCTATACTTCTTATCATAAGCTTTTGCTTTTTCACGATGTTTTTCATCATAATCTTTCTTGTACTCTTTAAACTTATCAGTCTCTCTATATTCCTTTAGATATTCTTTTCTCTTTTCTGATTTACTAAATTTATCGTTTGCTGATTTAACTTTATCTTTATTATCGCTTCGCCATTTTCTGTGGTAATCGTTGTTCATTCTATTTATAATTAATTATACTTTATATATCTTTCTAACTACTTTTATGTAACAAACTCTCAATTCTATACCTCTAATTTATAAATAACGGATTATAATTAATTACATGGAACAAAACGTAAACGAAGTAAATGAAAGTAATGAAGTTTCTAAGAAAACTAAAGAACTAGATAAGAAAGAGTATCATAAACAATACTATCAAAAAAATAAGGAGAAATATAGTCAGAATTTTAAAAAATGGTACAACAAACCAGGAAATAAAGAAAAAATGAAAGTTTATATGAGAAATCTTATGCGTAATAAACTAAACGTTACTAAAGATAAGTTTAGAGTTAAAAATGAGTGAGGAAAATGAAAATCAAACGTTTAAGTATAGTTCTGGAGAGCACGTCTTAATTAGAATACATGATCTATGGAAAAAGTTGCATATGGAAGTGTCAATGAAGAATTATTATAACTGGGATATTTATTTGGATAGAATTTGGTGCGAGTTAGTTAATTTGATGGAAGAAAATGAATATGAAGAGTTCTATAAAGATTATCAGGCAGTTCAAGAACAAATACAAAAAGTTAGTCCTATTATAAACGAACTTGGAGAAAGTAATGGTTTTAAATCTGCTAGTAATACTGAAATTAATAATTTCGCTAAACAATATCATCTTTTGATGTTGAAAGAACAAACTATTAGAAAGATACAACGTAAAGTTGAAAAGAAAGTAATTAAAACTAGCACATCGGATTGGGATTAATGGAAGAAACAATAATTGATACTGAAAATTATAGAAGTAACGAGGAATCGTTTGGATTTAAAGATATTGCTATGCGTCAGTTCCAAAGAGTCATTAATAATATGTCGCAAGAGATGAGAGAAGGGATTAAAGTATTTTCTCACATAAAAATGCGTGAACCTGAAATAATAAGATACTTTCCTGACACTCGAAAACAATTAGTTCAAAGCATGGATTGTTTGCATGACATTATTTATCCTAAATTTGATAAAGACATGACAGAAAAGTCTGTTAATCTTTTACAAAAAGTTAATGAGATAAAAGAAGACTCTACTACTGAAAAAGAATACTGGAATAAGAAACTAAAAATATATCGTGAGTTATTTCAAGCGATTTGTTTGTTCTTTGAGTCTATTGGATGGCTTGAGTCTGGAGCTGTTGAAGAATAATGGCAGATTTAGTTAATTCGTATGGTGAGAATAAAATTCCTTCATGGGTTAGATATATTAGAAGTAGAATTGATAAAAAAAAGAACTTTCTTGGTGTTATAACAGGACCTCCTGGCGTTGGTAAGTCGTGGACTGGATTATCTATGTGTAATATGCTTGATGATGACTTTAATGTCACTAAGATTGTTACTACTACTCGGAAATTACTAGAATTAATCAATAGCGATAAAATTAAAGCAGGTGATGCTATATTATGGGATGAAGCTGGTATTGATATTTCTAATCGTAACTGGCAAAGTCTAGTTAACAAGACTTTAAACTTTTTGTTTCAAACTTTTAGGCATAAACGTTTCATTTTAT
>Ga0207997_1000711_pt1 | contig 17001 bp, 26 predicted proteins | sample AntAceMetag02UKN_FD_184777 | JGI IMG/M metagenome (GOLD analysis project Ga0207997, IMG submission 184777) | Saline lake microbial communities from Ace Lake, Antarctica - Antarctic Ace Lake Metagenome 02UKN (SPAdes) (version 2) | ecosystem: Environmental > Aquatic > Non-marine Saline and...
CCCCGTGTCCAACACCTATTCCAACGGCCCCGCACACGGACGGGGCTATGCGGCGTTTTTGGGCTCTTCGGTAGCCCAAGATGGTAGAATTGTGTTTGTGCCGTTAAACAGCACGGTGATTGGTTTATACGACCCCGTGTCCAACACCTATTCCAACGGCCCCGCACACGGACGGGGCAGCGTGGCGTTTTTCGGCTCTTCGGTAGCCCAAGATGGTAGAATTGTGCTTGTGCCGTACAAAAGCACGGTGATTGGTTTATACGACCCCGTGTCAAACACCTATTCCAACGGCCCCGCACACGGACAGGGATTATATGCGTTTGCGGGCTCTTCGGTAGCCCAAGATGGTAGGATTGTGCTTGTGCCTCGTAACAGCACGGTAATTGGTGTCTTGTCTGGCTGGTCAGGCACGCTGCCTTTGGACGCGGTTATGTCGCCATTGTTTAACGGATTTTAAGGAAGAAATCATGATCAAAAACATCTACACGAATGCAGAACTCACCCACCCGCCGACAACCGTCACGATGCCCGATGGCAGCGTAACCTCGGGCGCAGGCCCGGATCAGGTGTATGCCGCTGGCTGGCGTGAGGTCATCCCGTTTATTGTGCCCGATGGCCTGCAGGTTATCGAGGGTACGCGAACGGTCGCATTCGATGAGTCCCATGACCAATGGACCGAGGGCTACGACACCGAGACGCCCGAAGAAGCAGCAATACGGCTGGCGGGCATCCAAGACGCACAGGACGCAGCCGAGCTTGAGCGGCAGAGCATCCCGCTAATATTTGACACGCCGCTGGAGGCTCAATCCTTTGTGTTCGTTTCCCACAGCACGGGAATCGGGTACGAGTATTTTGTTGACGATGGTGGCGACCTGCTCAAGATCGTTGCCCATTCATCCCCCCTAAAAAGCGCCGAGGAACGTGAGGCATTGAAGGTGTTGGCCGCGGCCGATCACGCACAGCGCAGGTCAGATCGCACGGCAGAGGCGCAGGACATCAAGAGCAAAGTACGCGGCTCGGGAGGGTGGAAGTCGCTACAGGCCGAGGTCGAGCGGCTGGCTACGTTGGTTGAGGCAATGCAATGACCGGGGAGCGACTATCTGATTGCTGCTCTGCACACGTAAAAGTGGCAGGCAATGCAGATTGCAATTACTACACGTGCGCGGGATGCGGCAAACCTTGCGCGACGCACATTGACGAGGGTAACAAGGGAGCAGGGACATGAGCATGACAAAGGAAGAACGCGACCAAAAGACGCACGATACAATCATGCTGCTTGAGCCGCTTGTGAGGGCAAACAACAAAGCGATTTATGGAAACGGGCGCGCCGGATTGCTTGACCGCATGACGCGGATTGAATCTATCGCAGCGCTCGTATCAGCCGGAGGATTGCTGATAGCGGTCATCGCACTATTGGCGAAATTGTAATGAAACGATTTGACATAACAAGATTGAAAGAGGGCGACGCTCTGGAGGGACGCAACCTGATAAGCGCAAAGGGCAAAGCCATACGCGATATATTAGGTAGCACATTCAACCACACCGCAACCATAATCAACCACAATAAGCACGGATGGGGAATTGGCGAGATGGCTCCCCCGTGTGCCAAGTTTCATTCTTTCGATTGGTACGAGCAAGCCGTTGAACGTGGAGAGTATTACATTCGGATCGTGCGAATTGTTGACGCCTCTGATGCAGAGCGCAGGGAGATGAGCCTACGATGGGAAACCGAAATTGAGGGAATGCACTACTCCGAGATCGGCGTGAGGCGTCTTTGGGTAATGCGGTTTGTAAACTCTCTGCCGTGGCATATTCACGGAGGATGGTGTACGCGTGCGTATGGTATTCTTTGCGCTTTCGTATTCCCTCCGGAGCGAAACATCTTCCGCAAGATATTTGTTGAGGGGACGCCGCTCAAAAAAAACGAGACGCCTCGAACTATTGAGAACCGCTTAGCGCAAGGATTGCTGGTCGACGTGACTGACGAAGTATTTCATGCGTAATGCGACGGCTTGAAGACACATAGCGGATTAAACCAAAGCCAACGCGGACATCAAAGAAAATGGGAATTGACGGCGCGGAGCTACGATTTTTTTTTATGTACCTCCCCCAGTTGGGGGAGGGCGTGCGATGTCTTTATCCTGCTGAACATCCAAAACGTTCGCAGATTTTGCGGACGGCTTTTGCATTCCATTCCCCGTGTCGCGCAATTCGCTTAAACTCGGCGGATCGGTTGAGTGCGTTTGTGATGTCGTAAAAGCCCTGGGCGTCTTCGACTCTTCTCCTGATGATTTCGCGAATCGCGGGTTCTTCCGTAGGATTCCGGATCATCTGCTTTGGTGCCTTGTTGTTTTCCGTCTCGCCTAATGCTGTGTCGAGCTTCCATCCGTAGGGTGCGTATCGGCCGGCACGGATCCCTTCTTCTTTGTTGTGCAGGTATGCGTGTCGTTTTCTGGCTCGAGTACAGTTCTGTTCGTGCTCCGCTACGGTTGCGAGAACTCGATGCACCAAACGAGCTTCGTCTGAGGTTCCGGTGATGTCTCCGTCGACGGCTTCAATTCCGTTCCCCTGCTTTTCGACTGCAAGGGTGATCGCAATGGCAACGTAATCAAGACGCGAGATCACATCGCGGTGATAGACGATGAGACGTGCGTTGTGTGGCATGGAATTGAGGGCGCTCCATAATCCAGGGCGGTCTAGTGGCGCTTTGCCCAGATTGAAGTCTGAATAATGTTCGATGACTTCGTATCCTTTGTTCTCCGCGTATTCCATGCAAAGCGTGCACTGTCGGTTGGAGGTGTGGGGGACGTTAGGTGTTCCAATGTGTCTCGTGTAAATGACTGCGTTCATGTCTTCTTCTCCCTCTGTCGAGTCCTTTAGTGTCAGTTTAGTGAAATTCGGGCGTTTAGTCGGTTGGAGGTCCCGTGTGTCTGGTCGGTCACGTGTCCGATGGGTCTCGTGTAAATGACTGCGTTCGGTTTTCTCCTTTGCTATGTTCTGTCGTTAGCTGATGTTTATTCTCCCATATTGCACTGACGCAACTGACGCGCATTAGTCTTGTCTGGTGGGGGAGACTGTCGTCTGCTGCGATCTCTATAGCCTCAATCCTGCTCTCGGCATTCACCATGTATTCCTGCTGAATGTGTCTGGTCACGAGCCACGGCCTTTTGCCTGCCAGGCTTTGTCCGCACTGTGGGCATTTTTTCATGTAGCACCTTTCTGTGTCAATTCAGTACAAAACGTGCACTGTGGGTGGGAGTAGTTCTGTCCCGGCACGATCGCGTTTTTCGGGCGTTTAGTCGGTTGGAGGAGTCCCGTACCGGCACGGAGGATTTTTGCGAGCGGCACCTGGGCCTGTTTTCGATCGCGTTTTTCGGGCGTTTAGTCGGTTGGAGGAGTCCCGTACCGGCACGGAAATTTTTTTTTCCTCCTCCTGCTTTGGTGTTTGCTGACTAAAAAGCCAAGCAACGCGGGCAAAAGTAAAAACAATGCAAGACTTTGCAATGCAATCATGGTCTGGGTCTCCTTTTGACATCTGCCCCCCCTTTCGGGGGGCGTTCTTGTTTAGGCGTCCGTGTGCCACCAAAGCACGGGCAGCGGATGGTCTTTGTCTCCGCTGCCATTGCAGACGTCGCATTCGACCGTGACGGGCTGCCCGTCTTTACCTGTCTTGTGCCACGTCTTGCCACCGTCGTGGGACACTGTGCCCCAGAGGAGGCCGGTGCCGTCGCATTGTTCGCATTTCATGATCGCTCCCGCATGCAATTGGCGCAAAATCCCCAAAACGTAAGCGTCTTCGATTGCTGGCCACATTGCACGCAACGCGATTTGTTGGCTTCCAGCTTCGATAATTCTTTAATCAGCTTTTTGATCGTGGCTTTAATGGTGGTCTTTCTCCCCCCTGGCGGGGGGTGCTCTGGTTTTAGTCGTCCGTTAGTGTTGCGGCCGTCTGCCTTCGTCGGCCCAAACAATGCCGTCGCCAAAACCTAAAGCGGCTCGGCAAGCGTCAAGGGTGGCGCCGGTTGTTGCCATGTTATCTACGAAGTAGTAAGCGGTGCCGGTGGCCGTGAGTGGCCCCGCTACTCGAATCATAGCGTGCTCGTCCCCGATCAGTCCGCGCTTGTGTGCTTTTCGACGCACGCAAGAGGATGCAACGGGATGTTTTCTCCCTACTGTGATTTTTACCTGACATCTGCGATCGGGGTAAAGTCTTTGAACTTCGGCGGCAAGTTCGTTGGCAAATTGCCGGTTCGCTGTCACGTCTCCCGTACTGCTAGGGACCGGCATGATCACGATTATGGTTCCCTGCTTTTCGACGGCGTCAAGGAAAGGCGCAAGGGCTTTTGCTGCTGTGTCTAGCGCTTCGGCGGTGGGTACCTTAAGGGCGTAGGCAATTCGCCTTACCTCTTTTTCCTCCGCTGTGAGGGGGCGGCGTTGTGACGGGCTTGCATAGTGGTGGGCGCTTATGGTCTGTAATTTCATGATCGGTTCTTTCTCCCCCCTCTCGGGGGGCGTTGTCTCGTTTAGGCCGTTGCGGTCCTGATTTGCTTTATCGCCTTGTAAATCGTCTCAATATCTCGTGGTACACATAAACCTGAATCTATTAGCCATTGTAAGCGGTTAATTTGCTCCGCTGCCGGTCGCCAAAGACCTCCCCAGTCCATTGCATTTTCCATTGTCATCGGCGGCTGGGTGGTCGCGTTCTGTTCGATTAGCATACTTCAGCATTCCTTTCGGGGGTTTGTCTTCATGGCGTCGCGTTCGCTTTCTGCATCTCGGTTACGACTTCACTTTTGTAGCGGTCCGTGTTCCATCCGTGGGCGGTCTCGGGGCGGTAGTAATACCGCGAAAAGAGGCTGACGAAAGCCATGAAAACCGGCTCGCCGGTGTGCAAATCCGTCAACGGCTCGCCCATTAAAAAGCATCCACTGGCAAAAAGTATGGGCGGCACAGCTCTGAGGGCTTCGTGGAATTCGTCTTCCGTCGTCTCCATCCATGTGTTGGCGTTGATTTCTTCCTGTGTGCAGGGGTACTTATGTCTGAATTGGTCAAGGTCCATGAGGTGTCCTTCTCCCCCCTCTCGGGGGGCGCTCGGGGTTATCTAAAATCAGCTAGTCCGTCTTCCCGTAGACTGCAAGGCTTGTGGTTCGCTCCGATGATTACGTGGTCAAGCACGTTGATGTCCAGTATGCGCCCTGCCGCAATCAACTGTTTCGTGATCCGGATGTCTTCGGCGCTCGGCGTCGTGTCTCCGCTCGGGTGGTTGTGTAGCAAGACGATTGCCGCTCCTCCCTCACGAACGGCCGTCCGAAATACTTCGCGGGGATGTACCAGGCAGGCATCGGCGAGTCCGCTCGTGACGATCTCCGCAACCTTCAGCCGGTTTTTGACATCCAGTACGAGTACGCAAAACTGTTCGGTCTCGCTCTCTTTGATCTCTTGGCACTGTATGCTTGCGTCTTTCGGGGTTCGGATCTTCGGGGCTCCGGTCGTCGGGTATTCGATGCCTTCTTCTCTTATAATAACTCGCATAATCTTTTCCTTTGTTATGTGATGTAGGGGCGGTGGGCGTCCCGCCATGGGGGTCTATTACCCTTTTGGGGTCTATTTGGATTGGCGAGTCTTTGCTGCTGCTCGATCAGAGGGCACGGATAGCAACCACCAATGTACGTCAGTGTCATTCGTGGGGTTGTTGTGGCAATCTCGTCCACAATTGGTGAGGCTGCAAGTTTCGCAATCATTTCCGTTCTGCGTGCAATATCCTCTGTCATATCGTTTCGTCGTTGTGTTGGAGTCCATCATGTCGTTTTCCTTTGTTGTTGTGATGTGAGGGCGGTGGGCGTCCCGCCCTGGGGCTAGGGCCTCTCAATAACGTAGCATTGCCCTCGGCATTCAATGATCCTCCATCCATTGCGGGTGAAGAGGGATAGTTGGTGCTCTCGGACAATTCGACGCTTGCTTTCGGACATTTCGATCCTTTCGTTTATAGCCGTTTCGGGGTCGTGTTTCGTCTCATTTTCTGGCGCGTATTAGGTCGGCACTGCTTCGGATAATTTGCCAGGGTTTCCCCTGCCTGCCGTCTTAATCCAGTTGTCAAAGATCGTCCGCTTCTACCCTATTATATAGCATTCTCTATGCCATGATACCATGTCCACGCAACCAAGTAGAGGCGGTTTGGTGTAAGTCGTTCTGGCTCAGGCGGTTATGGGTTCCGGTCTGCTGAAACTTTCTTTTCGGGGTGGCGAAAGTGCCCTAAAACCGGCGTTTTCTGCCTCAACTTCGCGAAAGTGAAAATCCAATTCTGCGAAACAAGAAAAACACTGTCCCACGGCGCCGGATGCAGGCGTTTCCGTGCTGTGATTGCCGGGTTCGGCCGCTTCTGACCTGCAAAAGGGGGCATTTAATTGGTGAGTGCGGCATCCGGCGGCAGGGCCAAGTTCACACAACTAAGTAAAACGGCCCGCGGGACTTGATTCCAAATTCCAACGTTTTTCCATCTGGGCAGATGTCGCGGATTGCACGCGAAAATCCTCGTTTCCGGTCGTCGCGTTTGTGTGCAAGTTTCGCGCCAAGAGCGTTTTTTTCCTCAACTTTGTATGTTTTATCCGGAATGGGCGCAAGATGGGCGCATTATGGGCGCAATTTGGGCGCATTATCGAGATTTCAAGGCTGTCTGCCTAAGACAATCCGCCAGCATCCTGAGAAGTGACCGGTTTGTATGCGGAATTGCCGTTTATAGGGGACGTGTCGACTGGAATGCCACTCCGCCGTCAATGCCTACTGATTGGTTGGAGTTTTCTTTGATCGAATCAGCTTGCCTGATCCACGACAGTTGGCCTTGTTTTGTCGGCGTCCGCGGTGGACTTCCTTTCGTCCGTCTTGTCTGACTCGGACCTGCTTTCCGCATGAAACGCAAATGACCCAGCCCTCTTTGTAGACGTAGCCCGGGGGGTACCTCTTATCATTGCTTCTGTTGTTGGCTCTTCGTTCTGAGTCTTCCCATCCGTCCCACGCCGGCCACTGGGCGGCGGGTTGCCGTGTGTTGGCCGTCCGCGAAGCGGGCGTTTTGTCTGGATTGAATGAAACTTCGCTCATGGGGTGAATGGTCGCAAAATGTGTGGAGTCCGTCAAGCGATCGGAGCCGTGGCGACGGCCGAGGCAAGGCTGTCTGGCGATCCGTGAGGGAGGTACGACTGAACGGGTTGCCAGAGTGCCTGGGTGTGTTTGCGTCGGCATCGAGGCGCTGTATTCGGTGCTTCGGTTGCCGGTGGGCGGTAACTTCTGTATTTGGTTGGTTTGGCAGAGTCAGCCTGTCTCCGACGTTTGTGCAGGCGCTTTGGGGGTGGAGGGGGAAGCGGCTGTCAAGCGGCGGAGTCTGGCGGGTGTGTGCTTGTCGGGGGCGTCGGGCGTCCCGTCTCCGAATGCGAGTTGTACGAGCATTCTGAGTGGGGGCGGCTCGGCAAGGCTTGGTTGGTTGGTTGGTTGGTTGGTTGGTTGTCGCCCGGCGCGCAGCGCCTCCTTCGCCTGTTCGAGCGAAGCGAGTTTCCGGGTCTCCGGGTCTCGGGGCCGGGGGGAATCGGGGGCGTTCGGGGTCGTTGGTTGATTTGCAGAGCCCGAGCATCGCCTGTCTGAGTGTATCCACGAGTCTCTCCCTTGCCTGTCTGAGCGAAGCGAGTTTCGTCGCCTGTTCGAGTGTATTCACGAGTTTTCTGCAGTGGGTAGGCTTGGTTGGTTCCGCTGTTGGTTGCGTGCGCGTCAAGCGGGGGTAGGGGGGCAGCCAGCCCCCTCCTCAGTGGCGAGCTCCTCCCCCCGCGCGCGAAAGCGGGGAGCTACGCCGCTCATACTCCCCCTGTATTCGGGGGGCGGGGGGGGGACTGTGTGTGTATGTGAGCGAAGCGAACTCGAGTGCGATGGTTCGTTTTCTGTCGAGCGGTGACTGTGCTTTGGTTGTCGCCTGTTCGAGCGAAGCGAGTCTCCTTCGCCTGTCCGAGCGAAGCGAGTCTCCTGGGCGTCGGGCGGCGGGTGTTCAGGCGTCTGGGTTTGTGTGGCGCGTCCGGTTTTAGTTTGCGCGTGTGACGTGGTTTTGTGGCGGCGACCGTTTGTGTTGCCTGTTCGAGCGAAGCGAGTTTCCCTGGGCGGCGGTGGATGTGTGGCAAGGTGTGTGCGCGGCGATTGTTGGGGCCCGTGTGCGTTTTCGGAGGGATTCGGTATTCCGGATCCCGTGATTTTGACTAAGGGCAGTGCTGACTGAACAGAACACCTTTTTATGCGACGTTCACGGGTTCCCAGCTTGCTGGGGTTCTGGGCACGTGTGAGGGTATTCCCGAACGGACGCATAAAAAGTGTTCTGTGTAGTCAGCAATTGATAGCAGTTGGTGTGACAGGTTCCCCCTGGCGCTCCAACTGCCTGCCCGCTTCCTTCTGGGCCCGAGCGAAGCGAGTGGGGGGAATTGGCCGAACTCAGTCGATCGGCTCAGACCGGGGGTTGTCGACGAAGGAGATGTTCCTCGGGCGGAGGCGTTCGGCGGGGGACCATCTTGTGAGAGCGTCGCACATTCTTTGTCAGAATGCGAGTGTAACGAGTGTTCGGGCAATGTGTGTGCGGTAGGGCGGTTGCCGTTTGGGCTTGAGCTTCTGCCGGACACGGAAGCACTTGGCGTGATTCTTGGCTTCAAGCAAGAATCATGACAGGTGCGGGTCTGCGTAAACGGCAGCGATGCGTAGCGAGCATGGGGATACGATTGGTTGCCGGTTACGGATTGGGATTGCCAGTTGAGGAAGGACGTGGCGCGGAACCTGGCTTCAAGCAGGTTCCGTGTACACGTCCGGGGTAGCCGGAATGGCTCCAGCGGGATGGTCGCCTGTCCGAGCGAAGCGAGTATCCTAGTCTTTGTCTCCCGTGTCTCGGGATGAGCGTGAATCGTAGGTTTGTGGTGGTGGGGGCGTGTTTCTTTCTGTAGACAGCCTCAGGCGTCCGTATTGGGGGTGCCAGTGGCATTGCGGTAGTCTCGACGTAGTTAGGACGCTTTTTGGGGGCGTCGCCCTTCAGGAGGCTTCTAAGGGTCTTCAGCGATGCGGTTCTGTTGTTTCTTTCTGTGGATGGTCTCAGGCAGCAGTATTGGGGGCGTCCGTGGCGTTGCGGAGGTCTCTACGTGGTTAGGTGGCTCTTTGGGGCCATCGCCCTTCAGGAGGCTCCTAGAGGCCTCTAACGACGTGATGCGGATTTCTGTGTCTGCGTGAAAGCCGTCATACGGTTCTTGCGTCACACGACGATTATACCTGGCTATCAGGATCGCCCTGTCGATCTCCCTGAGAGCGATGTTGTGCTGTGTTGGCATAGCGGAGAACTCCTGTTTAGAACTGAAGCGGTGTGGCCTTGCGTTTGCGCTCGTCGAGGAAGCTGAGATGTTTTGAGAATGCAGCGAGTTCGCTTTCCCACTTCGGCGTCTCATCGGCAGCTGAGTAATTGATGTTGCCCTCGGTGAGTGCGCACCATCGAGAGACCGCTCCAGAATACCTTGCGAGCTGATCGCGGGTAACTTGGTTTTCCCTCGTCGTCTTCTGAGTGTTAGACATGAGCGATTCCTTGGGGTTCGTGGCTGTGTTGAGACAGCTGGTGATCTGGTTGATGGCGTGTGGTAGGCGGCGTAGGTTGGTGCAAAATATTCGAGGGAGGTAGGGCGGAGCGTACACGCCCGACCTCTATATATTTATATATGGGGACACGCGCGGTTTCGCGCGTGTTGCTAGTGACACGCGCGGTCGAATCCGAGTGTGCCAAATGAGGCAAACACGTGTTTCTTTCTAACTCGCGCGTGTTGCTAGTGACACGCGCGGTCGAGTTTGGCCCTTTTGTGAGACTGCTCCGTAAACCGCGCGTGTTGCTAGTGACTACGCTTGTTTGCATTAGGACTTCTCCTTGAAGAGAATCACTCCATGCTTATGGACATATTTGTTGTGGCGTTTGATGCGGTTCCGAGCTGCATCATCCGAGAGGTTGAGTTCCCCTGCGATGTCCTTAACTGTGGCTGTTCCTGGCCCTCCACAGGTCTCGACGGCTTTCTCTGTTTCCGCTTTCTGGGTGTCGGCTTTATCTTTGGCATGCTCATCTTTTGCCTTCTGAGAAGCCATCCACGGTGGGACCTCTCCGGATGCCTTGGCGTCCTGCAGTAGCCCCCACGAGTCGTCGCTGTGAGTGGGGTAGTTGAACCACACTCTATGAGGCTCAGGCGTGGCAAACTCTCTGAGAGTTCCCTCGATACGCCATCCCGACATGCGCTTGCCGGTCTCTCTTGCCGTGAATGCTGCAGTGGCTAGGATGGTGGCCTTATCGTTCCACTTGGCCTGAGCTGCTTTTAGATACCTTGCTGGTTCTGCACGCTCTAGTTCGTCTATATCTGCGGGGACGGCGCCAAAACCTCGAATAGCTGTTTCGATGTTGGAGCAAACCACCTTTGACACGATCTGCTCTCTCCGGTCCTTGTCGATGTCCAACTCAATGAAGTCGAGTACTGCATCCGGATCCCGGCCGAAGACTCCGCTCCCTGCGGCTCGGTCGATTGATCTTTTCTGGCCCTGGGCTCCTTTCGAGTGGTGATGACAGTAGATGACAGCAGCGTCGAGGGTGGCAGCAATCTTGTCGAATTGATTACAGAAGGTTGCCATATCCTCTGCGCTATTCTCGTCACCAGTCTGAACCTTATAGATTGGATCAATGACTACGGCGGCATATCCTTTCTTATTGGCTCTTCTGAGTAGCTTGGGGACTAGTCGATCGAGAGGTACAGAGTGACCGCGGAGGTTCCACACGTCAATATTGTTGATGTTGTCCGGAGTCCAGCCTAATGCCTGATATACGTCTTTGAACCGATGCCAGCATGACCGTGAGTCGAGCTCAAGATTCAGGTAGAGAACTGAGCCTGACTTGCAATCTAGCCCCATCCATTTGCGCCCCTCTGCGATCGCAATGCAAAGCTGAATGAGCGCGAAGGACTTGCCTGCTTTTGAAGGACCTACGATTAGGAGCTTGTGGCCTACTCTGAGCACTCCCTTGATCAATTCGTCCGCGAGTTCTGGTAGATTGCCCCAGATTGACGCGAGTGACTGCGGATCCGGGAGGTCATCTTTAAGGTCTTCAATCCAGTCAACCCAGTCGGCCCAATTGCGTTTGCCGCTCTGGCCGGTGATGGTATATTGCGGCTTTCCGTCACGAGAGATGCCGGGCAGTCTTGAAAGCCGTGATGGATTTCGGTTGGAGCGGTCGACCTGGAGCCCATTCTTCTCTGCCACTTTATAGAGATAGTCCACCCTCTTCCGGTATTCATCTTTATCCGCTGCGTCAACGCGGACAAGGGCGTGAATCGACTTGTTTCCGCTGTGGACTATTGTAGTGCATGGAAGTTCCAGTTCTTGGACGATCGCAAACTGCTTGGTCACGTCATCTGCATCCGCTTCTAAAAGAGCGTGTCTGAATGATGTGACGTTCTCGTCCCTGACGCCCTCACCATCGAGTGGGTTTATCCGTATCCACGCGCCTACCTCTGGTTTTGAGTCTCCGATGACCTTGCCGATGTCGCCATCGCACTTGCCGAGGGCTTCCAGTAATTGGCCCGCGGTGCGTGCGCTCATCCCCTTTTGCGGTACCCACTTGTCGATTCGCTCATTGTACCACGTTTCGGTGACGATGCCGACGAGCTCTTCTGATTCGAACATGACTTCCAAATAGCGTGCGAAGTCGTTTTTCTCCCAGTCTGGTGCAGGAGGAGGAAGTTCCGCGGTGTCAATCCAATTGGTGTCGATCACCGTGGGCACTTCTTGCTCTGTCGCCACTGCCTTTGGGTTTCCGATCGGGATCACGTCTCCCCATCCCATTTGCCCGTCTGGGTTCTCATCAAATGACCATGTTTGCTTTGGGACCTCTCCGCCGGCGTCCTTCACCATTTGGACTAGAGATGCAATAGTGATGCCTGCGGATCCGTTCCCGCGAAACGATTGCCACTTCTCTTCGCATTCACCTTTGTTGTGCCTGGCTCCATCCTTTCGGCTCCATTGGTCGAATTCGTTGACCGAGCAACCGGAGTTTTTCAGTGCCATCCCGACGTGAAGCCATTCTTCATACGCAAGATTTCGCGGGTCAATTTCGTCAAGGCAGGCTCGCGCCCTATCAGTGTCTTTGGTCATGGTTTCTTATTCCCTTTTGTTTCGTTGTTGAAATCAATTGCGGTATTCCATGCGAGTCGTGCAATATTATGTGCATGCGACTCCATGTCATCCCTTTTGCTGGGAACGCCCACTGAGCCAACGGAATACCACCACAGTTCGAATGGGGTCATTGCGGCGATTCGTTTTTGGATGTTTTTGTCGATGACGGTGTATTCTGCTCGGTCTTCGCTCATTGGTTTAACTCCATGTCTTCTTCGTGTACTACCATATCGCACCGCGGGCATGCCCACTTAACGCCTGATGTGATTCTTATCCCGTTTGGTGTTCTCTCCCATTGCATGCGCACATTGTCATCGCTTCCCGACCAGTCACAATGTGGGCATACAAGCGGGACTATTAGTTCTCGATTGTTGTCTGGCATTTCCTTGCCTTTCGTATCGCTGCCGTTAATGGGTGCTTGTTTTGGTTTGGACGATGCCCCAGGTGCCATTGATTGCAGTGCGGACATAAATAGGGCTGCAGTTCTTTTCGCATTTTCCGCGGTCGTTTGCCGAGGGATTTCAATGCTTGCGTCCTGTCGTTATATCTTTTTTGGTGTCGCATTGATATTTTCTATTGCCCTTGCTGCTCATGGGGCCTCTCGTTTCTGTCTTAGTGGCTCGTCTGGGTTATATGGGACAGCCGTTTCGACCTTCTCGCGGTGATAGGCTTCGAAGAAGGGCAGCAGTGAAAATCTCGCAGTACTCGATGGCTCCCACCCTCGGATATGATGCAAGACTTGGCGTTCTTCTCCGAGCCGGTCGCGCACTATGTAAATCATCTGGGCGTCACGCGATATTAACTGAGACTCCACCCATCCCGGACGCCAGAAGCGGCGAACTAGACGTTTGAGGTTACATTCTATTTTCCTCCCGCTCGGTGTTGGCTGGTGAATCTCGGCGACGGGCTTAGGCGTGGTCGTGATGATCTCTATGACCTCAATTCTTTTTCTGTCTGTCCATACTAGGGCTCTGCACGTCGTCTCGGTTCCGGCTTTCGCGGTATCCACGCCTGTGACACGCTGAGGAACGTTTGACTCTGGTGAGTGTTTCATGTTGTTTCTTCCTTGTGTTTGTCGCTTGTTCTGAGAGTGAACTCCACAACCCAGAGTAATGGATTGGCGCTCCATGAAATGTCGGCGCCGTTGGCTCGAGGGGTTCCATTTATTGAATCCCATAGTGAACTGAATGAGTTGGCCGGTGAAAAAAAACCTGGGCCGCCTGAGTAGTCTTTCCATCCCATAGATCGCATGGGCCCAATGTGGGTGCTCTGTTCAATGCCTTCGGCAATGGCGTCTTTGTCGCTGATGTTCTGGAGGCGTTCGACTCGGATGCTGTTGATGTCCAGGTCCATGCGGCTCGCCCAACGCGGCATGAAGATCGAGGGGCGCCATTTCGTCTCGTACATCTCATCGTAGATGCTTGCGCGTTTATCGTTTCGCGTGAACTTGTCGGCCTTGTAGTGGATTCCCCATGTTCCGAAACCGTGAGATTTGAACGTTTCCCTTACCCAGAGGCTATCCCCTGGCGTTCCGTATGGCGACGTGACTATATCGAATTGAGGGAAGTCGGTGCCGACTCCTGTCCTGATGAATGCCCCAAACTTTCCTTTCTTCGGGTGAGTGGATTTTATTCGCCCGAGGGTTCCGTCTGGCTCCCATCCTGTTGGAACTTTCATTATCCTGCGTGTCTGAGTCTTCTGGCCGCTTAGGATGGCTCTTACCATCTCGCCTTTGAAAAGAATTGGCTTTTCCATTACGTTATCTCCCTCATGTTTGGTTCTATCCACGGTATTCCGAGCATCTTAAATAGTTCGGATTCCTCTGCAACCTGAAATGCTTCACCATTTTTGTAGAGGATCCCGCCTTGCGAGTGGTAGCCAAGCTGGGACCATCGGGCTGCTATGCGCATTGCGCTGAATGCCGCGCTTCCGGTCCGGATTGCCATTATTACTCCCCAGTTTTCATGGGTGGCCATGAATATGTCTACGTTTATTCCGTTTGATGAAATGCGCTGCGTGTACTTCCCTGTTGGTTCCCCTTTGATCTTTGTCATTGAATTTACTTCCGAACAGTAACCTGGGTCGCGCATAGGCTCGTCTGAAAATAGTCCTCCCATGACGGTTTTTGGGATGCAGACTATTTCAATGTCTCCGACTTCGGACCTTTCCCTGCGGATGCTGCCGGCGATTGCAATTCGATCGCAGTGGGGCCCTATTAGCTCAATGATGCGTAGGGCTTCCGCCTTTGCGTAGTCGTATGGGTATTTCTTTCCTTCGCTCATTGCGGCTCCCCGCTTCCGTTGATTTCGACTAGGGCTTTCTGCGCCACGCAATCTGCGTTGTAGTATGCCTCGTGGTCTGGCCCACCCCTTGCCGATCTTATCCTTTTCAACGCAGCGCTCGCCGCGTCCAGCTTTTCACGCAGGTCGTCGCGCTCTTTGATGCTAGCGGTCATCTCATCTGCCCATGCGTCTGCCGCATAAGTCAACCGCCCGATCTCCGCCGCCTGATCCTTGTTGAGTACGTGTGCGTCTGATAACTCAACACGCATTCGCTCCAGAGCCTTAATCTTGTAGTCCCTCCCATTGTCGTCGGCTGCGCGGGTGGGCACATCCTCCGACCATAGATAGTAGTTCCCAACTCGCTGGCACGTTAAACATGGTTCGTTCATTCCTGATTCCATATTGTCTATATATCGGCATGTCTCACACGCCCTCAGCCCCTCGCGCTCCGTTGCCCCTGTTTTCTGTTCGTCGCTCATCTCGGTTGCTCCTGTTCTGGCGGTTGCTTGCGTTTCTGATCTTCTTGGGGTTCGGCGATGGTCATGCAATTACAAGGGCCGTTAATTTCTCTCTGACTCTCTATTCTGCGCTCATTCTGCTGGCGCAATATATCTTATGCCTTGATTTGTGGCGCAGACTTAGCGTTTGGCAAGACGGGCATATATTCTCCCCGTTAGGAACACTGCCGGACCAATCACATCTCCAACAATACGCGATGTGAATGTTTGTTTGCTTCTCGGTCATCTCGTTTTCTCCCTTTGCTGGCCTCTGATTTTGCCCGTCTGAATGGTGCACTCCGCCGTAATCATTGTGGCACTCTTCCGCCCACGCATCGAAACATTCATCATGCGCGTAGACCGTAGATCGTTGCCCGTCTGCGTACCATAACCAGCTCGCGTACTTGTCGCCAATCGCTATAGCTTGCCCGCACCACTCACAGCAGCGAATCTTTCAGCGCCTCTTAGTATAGTGCGCCGTCATTCCCGCGTACTCGCTCATCTCGTTTTCTCCTGTTTGCTATGTTCTGTCGTAATCTCGCAATCATTCTCTCCGTCAGACCATTGCTCGTGCTTCGCGTGACACTCCTTGATCGAACTCAAGAAGCCTAGAATCATGTCAGCAATCAGGAAGTCTGGAGTATCCAAGTCTGTGTCAATGCCGTGTCGGTTGATCAGGTCTGCCAGTTCTTTTTTTGATTTTCAATTTAGTCACCTCCTCTGTCGGAACGTCTGAGGTATCTGTGACGATGTTCGGGAGTCCTGAATTGGTGGCCTGACCACCGTTCTCACGGATAAACGTGTCGATATTCTGCAAGATGCCAGCCATGCCATTTAGGAAAAATGTTCGGTCGATTTCCCCTGTTGAGTAGTGGGCTAGAAACGTGTAGGCCGTTCGGAAGATGTGACCCAACGCCCATGCTTGTGTTCTGGTTATCTTCTGCATGATTCTCCTTTGCTATGTTCTGTCGTATCTGGGCTTGCGCTGAAATCAACGTCTCGCAGCGGAACGCATGACCGATGAAGAAAGGGCTCATGCTTGTATTTATGAGCGGTCATGTATTCAGGGGTGCGAATCCAGTCATCTATTAGGCATGCGCGACCCCAGTCCGCATCGCTCGCCTTAACACTGCGCCATTCTTCCTTATCGTGGTAAGGGCAGAAGGAACACGCAGAGCGCGGCGTTTCGTGCGGCACTTTAGACGCAAGCCATTGAATAGCCCCGCCCCTTGTCGTATTGGTTTCGAAGAGAGGGAAATGCGGAGTGCTCCAAGGGATGTCGTAATACCGCTTGTTCACCCGCAAGACCCTCCGAGCTTCATCGAAAGATAGCCCCATATATTGATGAACGTGAATATCCTTCTTAGGGAACTGCTGCCGGAATTTCAACTCGCAGACATCGTCCCGAATGGCCTTGTTGATCGGCACGACCTTGTAATCAAAGGTGCATTGCCTCATGCCCAATCCCGAACCCCCTTTGCTGAACAGAGGGATAGAGGAATGGCGCTTGTTACTCATTATCGCATCCCCGAGCCTCTGCCCCGTACTGACTGTAAGGATCTCTGGGCCCCCGATTGTTTTCAGCCATTCTAGATGGTCGTAGACCGCTTGCGGCTCCTCGCCTGTATCAGCAAAAATTGCGCAATCAATCTTTGGCATGACCTCGTGCCTTTGAGCAGCCAGCATGTACAGCATTGTGCTCTGAACGCCAGCCCCCAAATTCAATATATGATATTCTTTCATCATTCTCCTTTGCTATGTTCTGTCGAGAAGCTATCCTTGTCGGTGTCCCGGCAATCGAGGGAGCCGCCTATCGTGGTCAGCTTCGGGAAGCTATCCTTGTCGGTATCCAGGCAATCGAGGGAGCCGCCTATCGTGGTCAGTTTTGGGAAGCATACCTTGTCGGTGTTCCAGCAACCGAGGGAGCCGCCTATCGTGGTCAGCTTCGGGAAGCTATCCTTGTCGGTGTCCCGGCAATAGAGGGAGCCGCCTATCGTGGTCAGTTTTGGGAAGCATACCTT
>Ga0207997_1000712_pt1 | contig 16991 bp, 18 predicted proteins | sample AntAceMetag02UKN_FD_184777 | JGI IMG/M metagenome (GOLD analysis project Ga0207997, IMG submission 184777) | Saline lake microbial communities from Ace Lake, Antarctica - Antarctic Ace Lake Metagenome 02UKN (SPAdes) (version 2) | ecosystem: Environmental > Aquatic > Non-marine Saline and...
TTTCATATTTATATTGAAAATGGATATTTTAATCTTCATTTAGACCAAAAAGCTCCTTGTTATCAAGGTTCTTCAGCTCATTCCGGAGAATACGAGGGAGAAATTTTAGCCAAAGAAAAAGAAAGAATAAAAGAGACAATAATTAAATATAGAGAATAACATATCTCGACAAATATCTTATTTTTATATATAATAAGAACATAGCTTTGCTATAACCTTGAAATTAAAAAATATTTTAATTATAAAAAGTAAGATTTATTTTTAATAATATATTTATGACTATTGAACAAATTTATGACTTAGCCATTAAAATGGGAATAAAAAGTGATTTAAGAGGAGAGAAGCAAGTAAAAAAAATGTTGATTTATTTAAAAAAACAATATGATAAAATGCCAGATAAGAAAAAGAAGGAATTTGATAAAGAAAGGCTGACAAATCCATATTCTGACACTCGAATTTTAAACAAAACAAAAAAACCAATTAAAAAGATTTTAACTGGGATTGACATGGAAGTAAGTGAACTACTTTTAGCAGAACATTTGGGTGATGTTGATTTAGTTTTAGCTCACCATCCCAGAGGCATAGGATTGATTGGATTAGATGACGTGATGAAGCTCCAATCAGATGTTTTAGCTCTTTATGGAGTCCCAATTAATATTGCTGAAAGTTTAGTTCATTTAAGAAGGGAGGAAGTTAGTCGTTCAGTTTCTTCGGCTAATCATAATCGAGTGGTTGATGCAGCTAAGCTATTAAAAATGGGATATATGTGTATGCATACTGTCGCTGATAATTGTGTAGCAGATTTTTTAAATAAATTGATTAAAAAAAATAAACCAGAATATGTAGAGGATTTATTAGATCTATTAAAAACCATTCCTGAATATCAACAAGGAATAAAGATGGGAGTTGGTCCAAGGCTTTTTACTGGTAAAGAAATAAATCACTGTGGCAAGATTGCCTTAACAGAGATTACTGGTGGAACAGAAGGCTCTTCAAAGGTTTATGAGAAAATGGCTCAGGTAGGAATAGGAACAGTAGTGGCCATGCACATGAGTGAAAAAAATCGCAAAGAAGCTGAAAAGGCTCATCTCAATGTTGTAATTGCTGGTCATATTACTTCAGATTCCATTGGCATGAATCTAATATTAGATGAATTAGCCAAAAAGGGAATTGAGATTATTCCTTGTTCTGGATTGATTAGAGTAAAAAGGTTTTAAAAAATATAAGAACTTGCTCTGCAAAACCTTGAAATTAAATATTTGTTGTATATAAATCAATGTAATTTAATTATAAAATGAAGTATCCAAGTTATCTTAATCTAAGTGAAAAAGAGCTTAATTCAAGAATTGAAAAAGCTAATCAATTGCTTAATCCATGTCAGGTTTGTCCACGAAAATGTGGAGCTAATCGGATTAAAAACGAGAAAGGTTATTGTTGTATTGGAAAAAAGGCAATAATTTTCAACTTTGAATCTAGTTTTGGAGAAGAAAAAGCCTTAGTTGGGCAACATGGGTCAGGGTCAATCAATTTTAATTTTTGTAATCTATCTTGTGTTTATTGCCAGACTTATAACATTAGCCAAGCAGAAAGGGGAAGAATGGTTCCAAGTAAAGAGGTGAGCGATAAAGAGCTGGCAAAAATAATGTTAAGATTACAAAAAATAGGTTGTCATAATATAGATTTAATTAATCCTACTTCTCAGGTACCTCAAATTTTAGCCAGTTTACCCTACGCTATTAAAGGGGGATTAAAAATACCGCTTATTTACAATACGAATGCCTATGATTCTGTAAAAACTTTAAAATTATTATCTGGAATTATTGATATTTATTTGCCAGATTTTAAATATTCATACGAAAAAATGGCGGTTAAATATTCTCAAGCTTCTGGTTATTTTGAAATAGCCAAGAAATCAATCAAAGAGATGCACCGGCAAGTAGGTAATTTAGAAATTACGGCTGATAATTTAATAAAAAAAGGACTTTTAGTCCGTCATCTTATTCTCCCCAATAATTTGGCTGGTTCTGAAAAAGTTTTAAAATTTTTAGCCAAGAGAATTTCTCCCAATACTTTTGTTAATATTTTAAATCGATACAATCCTTGCTGGCAAGCAAAAAATTTCCCAGAAATTAATCGTTATATTACCACAGAGGAGTATAAAAAAGTAGTTGATTTAGCTAAAAGATATAGTTTAAAATGGTTTACTGAATAAATTTAAATATTAAAAAAGTTAAACCTTTTGTTTTTTAAATAAAAGAATTAAAACAAGAATTATTAAAAGGGGAACAGACCAGAAAACAAGATTTTTATTGGTTTTTTTTTGAGAATTTTCAGTATCTAGACTTTCCAGTTTTTTAATCGGAGAAATACATCCTTTTCCTAAACATTTAATAATAGTTTGTTCAATATTAGAAGCAATAGCAGAGTTGTATCCTATAAAAGATTTTTCTCCTATTAAAATAATTGGAACAGGAATTTCTTTAAGGTCAAGGTTATAGGCTTGTCCTAAATTGAAATAAAGATTTTTATTTTTTTGATTATAAAAAACTTCCAAATTTTTGATTTTTAATTCTGAATATTTTGCTGATAATTGACCCAAAAATATTTGAGTTTGAGTGCAAGCAGGACATCCTTGACCATAGAAAAGATATAAATCAACGGGTTGACTTGCCAAACAAGGTTGTAGGATTAATAGGGAAAAAACAATTATGATAAAAAATTTTAAAATTTTCATGTGTTTATTATAACAAATTTAAACAGATTTTTCTACTTTAAACCCTTGACTATAATTTTAATTTTATTATCATATATTCTACAAGGTCAAATATTATAATAATAAAATAAAGAATAAATTTATGGCGAAAATTAAACTAGAACCATTGGGCAGCCGTTTGATAGTTAAGCCAGTTATTGAAGATGAAATGACTAAGTCAGGTATTATTATTCCAGAAACAGTTGATAAAGAAAAACCAATTAAAGGTGAAGTTTTATCAGTGGGCCCGGGTAAATTTTTAGACAATGGTCAAAGAGAAAAAATTGATTTAAAGGTTGGCGATAAAATATTATTTGAAAAATACGGCTCAGATGAATACAAGGTTGATAATGAAGAATTTTTAGTGGTTGAATATGACAAAGTAGTAGCCATACTTAAGTGAAAAATCAAAAATCAAAAATTAAAATTACAAATTTAAATTAAAAATTATCTAAACTAAAAAAATAATATTGCTCCGTCATTTTGCATTTTGAGATTTACATTTTGCGTTTGACCGAGTGAAATGAGGGAACATATGGCAAAACAAATTTTATTTAATGAAGAAGCTCGCGCTTCTTTAAAACGCGGAGTAGATAAATTAGCTAACGCGGTTAAAGTTACTCTTGGACCAGTTGGTCGCAGTGCCGTTTTAGACAAAGGTTTTGGTTCTCCGACAATTACTAATGACGGAGTTACCGTAGCCAAAGAAGTTGAACTAGAAGACAAATTTGAAAACGCAGGAGCGCAATTAATTCAAGAAGTGGCATCTAAAACAAACGATGTTGCTGGTGACGGAACCACTACGGCTGTAATTTTAGCTCAGGCAATTGTCTCTCAAGGATTAAAAAATGTTGTCGCCGGAGCGAATCCCTTATTAATTAAACAAGGAATTAATAAAGGAGTGGAAGTTATTATTAAAGAATTAAAAGAAAAAATTGCTCATCCAGTTTCTACTAAAGAAGAAATCCAGCAAGTAGCCACTGTTTCGGCTAATAATGTTGAAATGGGTAAGATTATTGCTGAAGCTATGCAAAAATCTGGTAAAGATGGTGTAATTACAGTAGAAGAATCCCAATCATTTGGTTTAGAATTGGAAACAACCGAAGGAATGCAATTTGACAGAGGATATGCTTCTCCTTATATGATTACTAATACAGAAAAAATGTCAGCTGAATATGACAACCCTTACATTTTAATTACTGATAAAAAAATAGGAGCAATTAACGAGATTCTTCCTTTAATGGAAGAAATGTCTCAAACTGGGAAAAAAGATTTAGTCATTATTGCTGATGAAATTGAAGGTGAAGCTTTAGCCACCTTTGTGGTTAATAAAATTAGAGGAGCTTTTAATGTTTTAGCAGTAAAAGCGCCTGGATTTGGTGATCGTAAAAAAGAAATGTTACAAGATATTGCTGTTTTAACCGGAAGCAGGGTAATTACAGAAGAAATTGGTTTAAAATTAGAAAATACTAAATTAAAAGATTTAGGTCAAGCTCGTCGAGTAATTGCTACTAAAGATAATACGACTATTGTAGACGGCAAAGGAAAAAAGCAAGAAATAGAGAATAGAATTGCTGATATTAGAAAAGATTTAGATTTAAGTGATTCAGATTTTGATAAGGAAAAATTGCAAGAAAGATTAGCCAAGTTAGCTGGTGGAGTTTCCGTAATTAAAGTAGGAGCAGTCACTGAAACAGAAATGAAAGAAAGAAAATTTAAAGTAGAAGACGCGGTTAATGCCACAAAAGCAGCTCAAGAAGAAGGAGTGGTTGTTGGTGGGGGTGTCGCTTTAATTAGATGCTTGTCTGCTTTAGATGAATTAAAATTAAAAGAAGATGAAGCCGTAGGCGTGGATATTTTAAAGAGAGCATTAAAAGAACCATTAGAACAAATTGCTAACAATACTGGAAAAATGAGAGGTTCAGTTGTGGTCCAGAAAGTAATAGAAAATAAAGGTAATTTTGGTTATAATGCAGCGACCAATAAATTTGAAGATTTAGTTGTTGCTGGTATTGTTGACCCTACTAAAGTGACTCGTTCAGCATTACAAAACGCTGCTTCAATTGCTACTTTACTTTTAACCACTGAAGTTGTAATTACTGATAAACCAGAAAAAGAAGGTAAGATGGGAATGCCTCCTGGAGCAGGAATGCCGCCAGGAATGGGGATGGGAATGTAAATTCTTATTTGATTATATTTATATTTAACAATTTAAATAAAGATTAAAGAGGCCCTTTTGGACCTCTTTAAGATATAATGGTTAATATTTTTTTTCTTTCATTTCTGTTTATTTAGAGCCATAAGGCCTCCAAAAAAACCGAAAATTATTCCCATAATAAGCCCAACCTTGAAAAGATATAAGAAATATAAACCTTCAGATGGATTTCTCATAATGAAATCGGGAACAATATACATCCCGACAATCGGACCAATTACTAACTGGCAGACCAGATATATGATCATAAAAGTGTTGGTAAATTCATATTTTTTTTCCCAACTCTTTTCATCAGAGAAGATATGAGTAACAAGCCACCATATTAACCCTATAACTAAAATTATAAAATATATTTTCACAATACACCTCCTTGTTATATATTTATAATATATATTAAGATCTATATATATAATAACATATTTTAAGGGTTTTGTCAAAATTGATTATCCCATGACAAAAACAAATATATATGATAAGATAAATTTATTAAATCATTAAATTTAATAGTTATGGAAAAAGAAAATATTGTTGAAAAAATTGGTTCAGCTATTGATGCGGCTAAAAAGCCAAAATTAATAGCTAAGTTTTTAGGATTAATTTCTTATTTAGGAATTCTTTGTGTGGTTCCTATTATTTTAAAGAGTAAAAGTAATTTTATTCGCTTTCACGCTCGTCAAGGCGTGGTTTTATTCATTTCAGAAATTATTTTTACTTTAATTTGGATTATTCCTTTTGCTGGCTGGGTTATTGGTTTTATTGGTTGGATTATCTGTTTTGTTTTTTCTTTGGTTGGCATAATCAAAGCAATTGCTGGTCAAGAATGGAAAATGCCTGTTTTACATAGATTTACAAAGAAAGTCAGATTTTAATTTCTTGATTAAAAATCGTTAATTAACATTTTTTGAATTGAGTAAATATCAATTTAAATATAATTTTACCTTTAATTTATAATTAAATTACAATAATTTCTATATAATAATATTTAATTTCAAGGTTCTGACGAAGTCAGATTCTTATAATTAAATTACAATAATTTCTATATAATAATATTTAATTTCAAGGTTCTAACGAAGTCAGGTTCTTATAATTAAATTACAATAATTTCTATATAATAATATTTAATTTCAAGGTTCTAACGAAGTCAGGTTCTTATAATTAAATTACAATAATTTTTATATAATAATATTTAATTTCAAGCTTAGCTTATAATTTTATGATTAAATGGTTTAAAGAAATATCAATTAAAGACGTTCCTCAAGTTGGTGGGAAAAATGCTTCTTTAGGAGAAATGTATCGTTGTTTAGCCAATAAGGGAGTAAAAGTTCCAAATGGTTTTGCTACGACAGCAAAAGATTATTGGTATGTTTTAGAAAGCTCTGGTTTAAAAAAACAAATAAAAGAAATTCTTAAGGATTTAAATATAAAAGATATAAAAAATTTAGCTAAAAAAGGGAAGCAAATCAGGAATTTAACTCTTCAAGCTCCTTTACCCAAAGATTTTGAGAAAAAAATTATTTTAGCTTATAGAAAATTATCTAGTCAATATGGAGTTAAGGCAGTGGACGTGGCAGTTCGTAGTTCAGCAACGGCCGAGGACATGCCAAGCGCTAGTTTTGCAGGACAGATGGATACCTATCTTAACATTAAAGGTGAAAAAAATCTTTTAAAAGCAGTTAAAAAATGTATTGCTTCTCTTTATACTGACCGAGCTCTTGTTTATCGTGAAGAAAAAGGATTTAAGCATCTTGACGTAGCTCTTTCGGTTTGTGTTCAAAAAATGATTCGTTCTGATTTGGCTTGTTCAGGAGTAATTTTTTCTTGTCATACAGAATCAGGATTTCAGGATGTTTCAGTAATTACTTCTTCATGGGGCTTGGGTGAAAATATTGTTCAGGGAAAAGTTAGCCCAGACGAGTTTTTGGTTTTTGAACCATTAGTAGATAAATTTAAACCAATCATTGGAAAACATTTAGGAGCGAAGGAATGGAAAATGATTTACAATCCAAAAGGAAAAGAGCCAGTCAAAAATATTCGAACAACAAAAAAAGAACAAAATAAATTTACTTTGTCTGATAATGAGATTTTACAACTAGGTAAATATTCAGTCATTATTGAAAAATATTATAGTCGTTCAATGGATATGGAGTGGGCTAAAGATGGTAAAGATAATCAATTATATATTTTACAAGCTCGGCCAGAAACAGTTCAATCTCAGAAATCTTTAGATGTTTTAGAAAAATATATTTTATTAGATAAACAAATAAAACGAATTCCTTCTCATACTAAAATTGAAAAGGTTTCTTTAAAAGATAAAATTATTATTTCAGGAGTGGCAGTTGGTTCAAAGATTGCTAATGGTCAAGCTAATATTATTGAGAGCGTTAAAGGTATTTCCAAATTTAAACCAGGCCAAATTTTAGTTACAAAAATGACTGATCCGGATTGGGTGCCGATTATGAAAATAGCCAAAGCTATTGTAACTAATGCCGGAGGAAGAACATGTCATAGCGCGATTGTTTCTCGTGAGCTTGGCATCCCCTGTGTTGTCGGAACCGGCAAGGCAACCAAAAAGATAAAACAAGGACAAAAAATAACCGTCTCTTGCGCAGAGGGAGAAACCGGCCATGTTTATCCGGGATTATTGGATTTTAAAATTAAAAAGACATATATTAAGGGATTAAAAAAACCAAAGACAAAAATTATGATGAATATTGGCGAACCAGAACAAGCTTTTGGTTTTTCTTTTATTCCCAATGATGGAGTAGGCTTGGCACGGGAAGAATTTATTATTAATGATTATATTAAAATTCATCCTTTGGCCTTACTTTATTATTCTCAATTAAAAGATAAAAAAGTTAAGAAACAAATTGATGATATAATTCTTGGTTATCCCAGTAAGGTTCAATTTTATGTTGATAAATTATCAGAAGGGATTGCCCGGATTGCCGCTGCTTTTTATCCCAAAGAAGTCATTGTTCGTTTTTCAGACTTTAAAACAAATGAATATGCTAATTTAATTGGTGGGCAAGAATTTGAACCAAAAGAGCCAAATCCAATGATTGGTTGGCGTGGAGCCAGCCGTTATTACGACATTGGTTTTGAAGAAGCTTTTCAGCTAGAATGCCGAGCGATTAAAAAAGTTAGAGAAACAATGGGACTAGACAATGTTATTGTCATGGTTCCATTTTGTCGAACCATTGAAGAAGGAAAAAAGGTTTTGAAAATTATTGATAAAGCTGGATTACGTCGGCCAAAAAAGAATATTAAGCCTCTTAAGGTTTATGTTATGTGCGAAATCCCTTCCAATGTTATTTTAGCAGATGAATTTGCTAAGATTTTTGATGGATTTTCAATTGGCTCAAATGATTTAACTCAACTAACCCTTGGTTTAGATAGAGATTCAAATTTGGTGGCTCATATTTTTGATGAAAGAAATGAAGCAGTAAAAAGATTAATCAGTCAGGTGATAAAAACAGCTCATAAATATAAAAAGAAAATAGGAATTTGCGGACAAGCCCCTTCGGATTTTCCAGAATTCGCTAGATTTTTAGTAAAGGAAGGGATTGATTCAATATCTTTAACCCCAGATACAATAATTAAAACAACGATAGATGTTTTAAAAACAGAAAAGAAATTAAAAAGAAAATAAACTTGACAAAATTTTTATTTTAAGCTAAAATACATTAAAAAATAAGGAGGAAAATTTTTTAGAAAAAGTTAATCTTAACAAGAAAAAGAAGGAGAAGCAAATGATTTTCTATTTATGGAATGGAGAAGGTGGACACCGGAAAAAAAAATTGCAAAAATGGTTGGAGAAAAGCCGGAGGATCAAGATTAAAGGAAAGGGTGAAGGCATTATTATTAGGAATATATGTTGCAAGAGCCTACGGATAAAGAATAACAGGGGCTTATTAAAGACAATCCGTAAAGGAAAAGAAACGGGTTTATTAGTTGAAGGACAGAGTGTTTTCATCGAAGGGAAGACATTCCATGTCCAGGTTTTTCAATAAATCCAATATAATAAAAAAATCCCTGACTTCGGTTAGGGATATTTTATTTAACTTGATTTTTTAACATAATTTGTTAAAATTTTAATTAAGGAGAGGTGTCTGAGTGGCTTAAGGAGCACGCTTGGAAAGCGTGTGTGCAGCAATGTACCGCGGGTTCGAATCCCGCCCTCTCCGCCATTAAACTTCGCTAATGCTTCACTTAATGTATTATACATATATTTTAAAAAGCATTAAACAATCAGGCGCGATTTATATCGGTTATACTCATGATTTGAAATTAAGAATAAAGCAGCATAATAACACAGACAATAAAGGATATTCAGCCAAGTATAAACCATGGATAATAGAAACATATTTTGTTTTTTTTTGGAAATTGAGGCTAGTAAATTTGAAAAATATTTGAAATCTAGCTCAGGGAAATCATTTATGAAAAAGCATTTAATTTCAAATCATTTTAAAGAAGCGTTAAAGAAGTTTAATAATGGTAGGGTTAATAGGTAAGCGAAGCGAAGCGTAGTTTACTCGCCCTCTCCGCCACATCGTGCTAGCACGATGTGGCGGTGTTTTTTGAACGAAGTTCGAACATTTTTTGAGCAAAATCCGAATTCCGAATTTTAAAATCCAATTGCTCGGGCGGGCAAAAAGGAAGGGGGTTGGGGGGAAGAAATTTTTGCCCGCCCTCGCTTTTCCGCCGCCGCCGAATTTCGTATTTTGCTTTGCGAAATGCGCCACCAGATAATTTGATAAAACATTTTTCTTATCATTTTAGGATTTGCACCAAAACACAAACGACCATGTACATTTTTTGAAACAAGAAATTTATCGACTAATTATTTTAACATAGTGTCTTCGATAATTTGTCCATCCTTTATTCGTATAATCCTGTCCGTCATCTGTGCATAATTCTCTTCGTGCGTAACCATAATGATTGTCTGCCCTTCCTTATTTAATTTTTTGAAAATTTTCATTAATTGGGTTGCCATAACACTATCCAAATTTGCTGTTGGTTCATCCGCAAAAAGTACTTTTGGTTTCTTAGCAATCGCTCGCGCGACACTCACGCGTTGTTGTTCGCCGCCAGAGAGCTGGCTGGGAAGATGTGTAATTCTGTTCTTCATGTCAAATGATTCAAAAATTTCTTCTGCGATTTTCTTAGCAATATTGCTCTTTGTACCCATCATGAGATTTGGTAAAATAGTATTTTCGATTGCGGTAAATTCAGGAATAAGCGCATACTCTTGAAAAACAAACCCAAAATTCTTCAAACGAAAGTGAGTTGCTTCACTCTCGCTTAAATTTGACACCAATTGATTATCAATAAAAACCTCGCCACTCGTTGGATGATCGAGTAGGCTCATTTGATATAATAATGTGGACTTTCCTGCACCAGATGGTCCAACAATTGAAACAAACTGTCCCGTGAGAACCTCTAGATTAATATCCTTTAAAACTTTAGTGGTTAAATCACCATTAACGAAATTTTTTACGATATTTTTTATTTGAATCATATTTATAATTTAATTATCTCCCAAGAATAGAATTGAGAGTGTTTTGTCGAATAATAAACCATGCGGGAATAAAACCGGAAATTAGCGATGAAACCATTAGAATCGTGATTCGCAATGTAATATAATCAAAGCCCAACAAAAGTTTGCCGTCAGCCATGGGTAGCGAAAGCGGATTTTTTTCAAAATATCCTTGTAAAAAGAAAAACAATATGACCATACCCATAACAACACCAATAAGTGTGTAGAATAAAGATTGAAAAACATAGGAAAGAATGAGCGCGGAAGGTTCAATGCCCAGCGCTTTTAAAATACCAAGTTGTTTCCTTCGGCTGGATGCGTTGACAAAAATGATAACAAAGATCGTCACTAAACCAACCAAAATAGCAGTTGCCCCAACAATATTACCAATTAGCGCAAAGGCTTTTTTTAGATCGGCAACGGCCTTGGGGATTGCCTCGTCGGCTTTTTTTATATCGTTTTTGTATCCCATGCGCGCATCCGCGTCTTTCAAATATTTCACAAATGAAGTGGCTGCAGCCTGGTCGCTTGTCCGTATCGCAATCTCCGAATATTCATTAGTGGCAAGTCCCGATAATTGTCTGAGTATTTTATAATTTACAAAAGATCTTTGGTCTACAGACGACGCTTTTGTGTTTGTGATCCCCACTACGGTAAATTCAAAAGTGGCTCCATTTGCAAAACGCGCTCTCACTTTGTCACCGACAAGAACATGGCCCAAAGTGTCAGAGTTCCCCACTGAACTAGTAACATAACCGTCTACAAGTGCCGAACCTAAAACTATGGCACGCCAATCATTATTATTTAAAAATCGGCCAGCAATTACCTTGTCTGGCAATATCGTTGTTGCCGCTTCTGCGTCGGGACTGATACCAACAAGCGTAGTTCCTGCAGATGGCGGTTTTTTATTGTCACTAACATTTTTATAATCGTATTCCAAAATTACGCCCTTAAGTAACCGCGCCGAATAACCAGCTACAAAAGTATCCCCCTTAATATACGAAAAAAGATCACTCTTGTTTCGTATATAATCATACCCGCTAAGAGGCTCAACAAAAACATCTCCCACAAAACTATTTTTGATATTGTCTCCTACGTTCTCGGTGATACCATTAAGCAAACCCCCTACTACAGTTAAATTCAAAAGAGTAAGCATCAAAATAAACACAGTAACAAGTTTCACAGCAATTGGACCCCTTCGGATGCTCTTGATGGCAATAAAAAAAGCTACATTCACTACCCGTTTTAAATAATCGAATTTTTTCATATTTTATTTTTAAACCTACTCTGTATGTTTAATGTCATTCTCATTAAAGCAAGAATTATGAAAACAACTCCAGCCCAGACATGTAAATCTACAACAAAAGAATTTTTTAGAGAGATTCCTTTTAAATAAGTCACAAATAAAGGAACGGAAGTAATTGCAACTATAACAAAACTTAAAATACACAGAAGTTTAATTGGTTTAGAGGTTTCATTGTTCATATTTTTTCGTTTAATTATTATTTATAATTCATTTTAACTTTTTGACCTGTCTTGAATCCCAAGGATAACTAAACTGTCTATCGCTTTTATGCCTCTTATTTCATCCTTTTTAATATAGATGCTTTGATTTTTTATTAATGTAAATTCTCCATTAATATCTGTAAAAACTCCCTTGCCCTCAAGGACGGTCAAAAGCACGCTATAATCTTCCGGATGAGGCGGTATCTCCACGCCCGATTTTAAACAAATTAAAACAGCATGAAAACCTTTAACGTTAAGAAAATGCCTCTTTATGGGTTTTTCATTGGAAAAAATAATTTTTTCGTTTAGATTATAAATTTTCATAGTTTTCATCTTTAAAATGTTTATTATAAAAACTAATCATTTTATTTATCATTTTTTTTCTTTGAATAACCATTTTAAGCCAAACTTTTAGATGTTCTTTACCCTTGGGAGTGACCCTATAGATTCGTTTAGCAGGCCCTTGTTTATTTTCTTTCCAATTAGATTTTAGTAGGTTCTCTTTCTCCATTCTTCGCAAAAGCGTATATGCTGTGCCGGTTTCAATTTTATGTTGATTATCGGCAATTTTTTCAGTGCTCTTAATAATCTCGTATCCATAAGATGGTTTTTCATAAATAACCCTTAAAAGCAAAAATTGCATCCATCTTCTTTCAGGATAACCACACTTTGGCTTTAAAGTATTTTTCCTTTCCATATATAACAATGTTATATAATAAATAACTATTTGTCAAATCTTTATTTTTCCGCTATGCTTAAATTGTATTTAGACGGCGTGCCAGTTTTACTGCCACGAAATTCGGCGGCGGCGGAAAAGCGAGGGTGGGCAAAAATTCCTTCCCCCCAACCCCCTTCCTTTTTGCCCGCCCGAGCGATTGAATTTTAAAATTCAGAATTCGGATTTTCGTCAAAAAAAGTTAGAATTTCAACCAAAAGGTACCGCCACATCGTGCTAGCACGATGATCGTAAATAATAGCCATTTTAAAAGAGTGGTTTTTAGTTTACTTTTTAGCTAAATTGTGCGAAAATATATATATATTATTAGGATTTTTATAAAAATAATTTTAAATAAAATGAGTTCGCTAATCTATGAATCACTAAAAATAATTAATTAATAATTAATAAAATTTAAACTATGTCAAAAATAATTGAAGTAACAAATTCAAATTTTGAACTAGAAGTTCTAAAGTCTGATCTGCCGGTTTTGGTAGATTTTTGGGCACCTTGGTGCCAGCCGTGTTTAATGATGGTCCCTACTTTAAATGAATTATCCGAAGAGTTAGATGGTAAATTAAAAATTTGTAAATTAAATACTGAAATTCCTGAACATCAACAATTGGCTATCCAATATCAAATTCAGAGTATTCCTAATATGAAGCTTTTTAAAAACGGACAAATTGTTAAAGAATTTATTGGTCTCAGACCAAAAGATATTTTTAAATCTGAGTTAGAATCAGTAATTTAGATTAAACAAAAAAATAAAAAATTAAAGATATGCAGTATGATTTAATTATTATTGGTGCTGGACCAGCTGGGTTGACAGCATCAATTTATGCTTCGCGTTATAAAGTGAATAATTTAGTTATTGGTGAGGCCTTAGGTGGGTTGGTTTTTGAAGCTCATAAAATTTGTAATTTCCCAAGTGAGCAAGAGGTTAAAGGAATGGATTTGGTTACCAAAATGCGGCAACACGCAGAATCTTTAGGGGTTCAAATAGTGGTTGATAAAATTATTGGTATAGATAAAACTAAAAATAATAAATTTAAACTTACCACCCAAAATAAGAAAGAATTTTTTGCTGAAACAATTTTATTAGCCACTGGTACGAAACATCGCAAGCTGGATTTGCCAGACGAAGACAAATTCACTGGACATGGAGTTTCCTATTGTGCTACTTGCGATGCTATGTTTTATCGTGATAAAACTGTTGCAGTAATTGGTGGTAGCGATAGCGCAAATACTGCTACTCTATATTTAGCTGAGATTGCTAAAAAAGTTTATCAAATTTATCGCCGTGATAAACTGCGCGGTGAAATTTTGTGGATAGAACAAATTTTAAAAAATCCTAAAATTGAAGTTATTTATAATACCCAAGTTAAAAGTTTAAAGGGATCTGAAAAATTAGAAAAAATTATTTTAGATCAACCGTATCAAGGCAAACAAGAATTAATAATTGATGGTTTATTTGTAGAAATTGGCACTTTTCCGCAAAAAGTTTTAATTAAAGAGTTGAAGTTAGAAACAGATAAAAAAAATTATATAAAAGTTAACCAAGAGCAAAAAACAAACCAAAAAAGTATTTGGGCAGCAGGTGATATTACTAATAGCTCTAATAATTTCCACCAAGTTATCACAGCTTGCAGCGAAGGTGCTATTGCGGCGGAAAGTATTTTTAAATTTTTGCAAGAAAAAAAAGAGATAAGAGCAAGTAAATAAATAAAATTACAATTCTATCAGGTATAAATAAATTCCGTATTTTAAGTTCAAACTTTCGGAAATCCACCTCGCCATTATCCTATGCTGTAGTTTTAACCTATTTAGTATGCCGTAAGCTAAAGAGGTAAGATATCCTTTTTTTCTACGGATTTTTATTTAAACAAAAAAAGTCAAAATTACTAATATTTATTTGTATCAATTTTAAGCGCTGTCGCAAAGCTTGAATTTCCGTCGCTCGCCTCAGATGAAAACTCCGCTTTCACCTGAGGGCTCGCTAGAAAATATAATTATCAAGCTTGATTATTTCTTGAAATTCATTAAAATATAGACTATAGTATATAGACTATAGTATATAGTATATAGATATTAAGATATTTTAATTATAAACAATAAATTTATGTTCAAAAGAAAAATTATTATCGGGTTAATCGTTTTTTTATTTATTTTATTACTGCCAATCCTTTTTCATTTTTTAACAGATTTTTGGTGGTTTAAAAATCTTGGACATCAAAACATTTTATTAACTATTCTTAAAACAAAAATTTTCTTAGGGTTGAGTATTGGTTTATTTAGTTTTTTAATACTTTATTTTAACGGCATTTTTGTTAAAAGATTATTAAAATCAGATTCAGACGTAATTACTATTAAACCAGGACTTCAATTAAAATTAAATTTTGCTTTAATTTATTCCTTAATTCTTAGTTTTTTTATTGGACTTAGCTCTGTTGGACAATGGGAGGTTGTTTTAAAATATTTTAATTCAACTCTTTTTAACATTGCTGACCCTATTTTTGGTAAAGACATTTCTTTCTATTTTTTCTCTTTGCCATTTACCCAGTTTTTGCTTAATCTTGGTTTTTGGTTAATTATTTTTTGTTTTGTCTTTTTAGTGATTAAATTTCTTATTTCAAAGGGAAAATCTTTATTAACCCTTAATAAAGAAATATTTAAAGACAAAAAGATTAAACAATATTTTTGTTTTTTAGCTACTCTATTTTTTGTTTTAATTGCCCTTAATTTGGCCTTAATTAAAATTCCTTCTTTAATTTATCGTTCAACCAACTCTTTTAATGGAGCTGGCTATGCTGACTTACATGTCACTTTACCTTTTTTAAAAGCATTATTTATTGTTGCTATAATCACCACATTGTCGTTTTTAATTAATGTTTTTAAAAATTCTACTCGTTTAATTTCTTTTAGTATCGGCCTTTATTTAGTTGTTACAATTGTTGGGGTCTGGTTGGCTCCAGCTCTTTTACAAAGATTTGTTGTTTTACCTAATGAATTGGTTAAAGAAACGCCGTATATAGAGTATAATATTGCCGCAACCAGACAAGGCTTTTCTCTTGACCAAGTGGTTGAGCGGGAATTAAGTGGAGAAACCGGCCTGACCATGGACGATATTAATAATAATGCTTCAACTATTAAAAACGTTCGTCTTTGGAACAGAGAACCATTACTTGATACTTTTGGCCAGCTTCAAGAAATAAGAACTTATTATGATTTTGTTTCAATTGATAATGACCGTTATTTTCTGGGAGATGATTATCGTCAGGTCTTGTTATCGCCCAGAGAACTTAATTCAACAAGCTTACCTCAACGTAATTTTATTAACGAACAATTAACTTTTACTCACGGTTATGGATTAACTTTGGGACCAGTTAATGAAGTTACTCCTGAAGGATTACCAGTTTTATTTATAAAAGATTTGCCACCCGTTTCTAATATAGAGTCTCTTACCATTACTCAGCCAGAAATATATTATGGAGAACTTTCCAATGAATATGTAATCGTTAATACTAAATCTAAAGAATTTGATTATCCGTCTGGAGAAGAAAATGTTTATGCTAATTATCAAGGTGAAGGAGGAATTAAATTAGATTCATTTTTTAAAAAATTGATGTTTGCTATTAAATTTAATTCATTAAAGATTATTTTATCCAATGATATTACTGAAGATTCTAAGATTATGTATTATCGAGATATTAACACTCGCATGGAAAAGCTTTTGCCATTTTTAAAATTTGATGAAGACCCTTATTTGGTTATTACTAATGAAGGCAGGCTTAAATGGATTGCGGATGCATATACTTTAAGTGATCGTTATCCATATTCACAATCTATTGCTGAAATTAATATTGTTCAAACAGATGAGTTTATGTTTCCTCAACGCCTTAATTATATTAGAAATTCAGCCAAAGTGGTGATGGATGCTTACAACGGGGATATGCAAATTTATTTAACTGATTTAACTGATCCAATAATTCAAACTTATTCTAAAATTTTTAAAAACACTTTTTTACCCTTAAATGAAATGGACGACAATTTAAAAGCCCATTTAAGATATCCAGAAGAAATATTTAATTATCAAACCAAGATTTATTCCATTTATCACATGGGTGAGGCTCAGATTTTCTATAACAAAGAAGATCAGTGGGAAATTCCTCATTTATCTTATTCAGGTAAAACTGATCCAATGATGAGAAGAATGATTATGAAACTACCAGAAGAAGAAAAAGAAGAATTTATTCTTATGATTCCTTTT
>Ga0207997_1000714_pt1 | contig 16940 bp, 25 predicted proteins | sample AntAceMetag02UKN_FD_184777 | JGI IMG/M metagenome (GOLD analysis project Ga0207997, IMG submission 184777) | Saline lake microbial communities from Ace Lake, Antarctica - Antarctic Ace Lake Metagenome 02UKN (SPAdes) (version 2) | ecosystem: Environmental > Aquatic > Non-marine Saline and...
AATGGTTTGTTTTTATCTATGAAATCCATATCCTAATTATATCACACAAAACTACTCTGTTAATAAAAAAAACGCCCTTTTAGGGCGTTTTTACCTTATCATTCCTATTCTTCTGTTTTTTCTTGTTCTTGTGTTTCTATTATTTCTTCCTTTTTCTCTATCACTCCTTTCTTTTTACTAAAAAAGAAGATATAAACAATTTCAAGAATAGCCATTGTGTTTAATACTAACAAAGCAATAAACCACCATTTATGTTCATTCCTAGCTGCTTTCCAAAGAGCTAGGCCTTTCCAAGGTAGGGTCCAAAGAAGAACCAGCCAGATAAACCATAAATTTGATACCAAAAAACTAATAAATAAAGATTGTTTCATGTTTTTTATTAAAATTTAAATTAATTTATTTTCGACTTTTTTAATTTTATTTAATTTCTGATATGGAAAAAACTTTATTAGTATGTCTGAATCCTTTAATCAATCTTACTTTTGATTCTGCAATTTCAAAATATTCTGCTAACACCTTAGTTGCTTCTTTATTTGCCTGCCCTTGTAATGGTTTTACTTTTACTCTTACTTCAAAACTATTCTCGGATTTTTTTATTATTCCTCGTTTTTTTGAGTGTGAGAAAACCTTAACTTTAATTAACATTTGATGTATTTAAGGTTGTAAAATATCTTCAGTACGACCGTTAATAGAAATTATAACATTATTAATTTCAGAAAATTGTACTAAAGTTCCCGTAATTTGAGAACGAATAGCCATTACTCTACAAGATCCGCCTATTTGATACTCTAATTGTTCATCAAAATCAACTTTGACTATATCATCTTCTATAATCAAACTATTGACATTCACACCAGAATTAATATTAGTAAAATATCCCTTTTCTTGTTCTTCTAAGCTTGGCCCTTTTAAAAGTTCTTCTAAAGACTGAATCATTGCTTTCTTTTTAAAAACCTGCCTTTCTACAGAATAAACTTTCTCACAATTTAAAACTTCTGAGTCTTCTTTAACATTTCCAAAAAATATTTTTACTGTTATAGTTTCACCTTGCCCTGTGATAAAAGGATATCCAATAACTCCCACTAAAACCAAAATAATTATTAGACCAATTAAAAGTATCTTTTTATTCATCTTTTTTTAAAACAATGTTCCGTTTGTAGGTTCTATTGTTTTTGATTTCACTGATTTAACGTAACTACAATAATCACAATCAGGATTTGCTTTTGGAATTTCATTACCATTCAAGCACTTATGGAGATCAAGAATGGTTTTTTCAATCCAAGAATCATCGCCTGTATAAGGTATTACAGTAATATCAAATTCTAATTTACCATCAAAAGCTTTAACATCTGTTTTGCCATTACAATAAACAAAATACCCAATATCAGAAACCTTAAATCCGTTTTGTCTAAATAACCACTGATATATTTCCATTTGTCTTTTATAAGCAATTTGCCAACCAGCATCTAAACTAACTTGCCCACGCTTTGATGTTGCCTTGTAATCAACAATAATTAATTCTCCTTTAGGATTTACCCAAACATCATCAACTCCACCAGTAATTAATAAATTTGTTGGTTTATGAAGATAAGTTATTCCTCTTGTTCTCGCATCACGCCACTCTTCCATTTTTTCATGTTGAAAAGGAATAGCATCAATTTTATAAGTCTCCATAAAAGGATGCTTTGTTCCCTTAGCGCGATAAATATCAAATTCTTGTTTAAGCAGAGTATCAACTGCATTATTTAAATTAAATGGATAACCAGGAGGTCTCCCAACCCCTAATTTTCTATCTAAATAAAAACATCGCTGACATCCTAAAAACAAATCAATCTTTGATCGCGAGATTCTAAACGGCTCTTTTAAATTAGGACTATATAAATTTTTTGTTCTTTGTGAATTATAATATTGAGACATATTTAAACCTTTATTTTATTACTATACCATATCTTTCTTATCTAATGAAGATTTTTTCATCATTCTTTTAATCGCCATTCTTCTACCAACAAAAACTCCTATCATTCCAATAATAAACAAAAATAGATATTTTACAAAATCATTTTCCATAATATTTTTAATTAATTTTTAACAAGATTGCCCACCATCAACTGAATATATCCCACCAGTCACATAACTTGCTTCATCTGACGCTAAGAAAACTGCCACGTTTGCGATTTCTTCAGGCTTTCCAATTCTTCCCATAGGATTTAACGCAGCGTATTTTTGGATTGATTCTTCAGAAGACAAAAATCTTCTTAATAATGGAGTATCTATAGGACCTGGTAATATAGCATTTACTCTCACGCCTTTTACTCCATATTCTCGAGCCATACATTTAGTAAGCATTATTAATGCTGCTTTGGTTGAACAATATGCCGGTGATGTTGGGTCAGGAATAATCCCAACAACTGAAGAAATATTAATAACATTACCTTTACTTTTTTTAATCAAAGGAAGTGCATATTTAGAAATTAAATATGCTCCTTTAAAATTTACACCAATAATTTTATCTAATTGTTCCTCCGATGTTTCTTCAACAGAAGCCTGAAAATAAATTCCAGCATTATTCACAACAATATCTAAATCTTCAATTTTCTCAAACGCTTTTTTGATTTGTTCTTCATTACTCACATCAACCTGATAAAAATCCACATCATAATCTGGTTTTACCATATCGAAAATTACAACCTTTGCCCCCTCATTTAAAAACCTTTTAGCAATAGCTTTTCCAATACCACTTGAACCTCCTGTTATTAAAGCTACTTTTTTATCTAATTTCATATTTTTTTAATTATTTTTTTTAATTTTAAAATATATTAAGTATTTATAAGATTAATAATTATTCTAATTAAAATATCTTTTTCTACAGGATTACTTACTGCAACTAAAAGAGCTAAAGCAACTAAAGTATTATCATTTATTTTCTTTTCACCATTCTTCCGATAAAGATAATCATTTTTATCTAAGAAATAAACAAATAAAAATGAACCAATTCTTTTATTACCATCAACAAATGGGTGATCTTTAATAACTAAATAAAGCAAATGAGCTGCTTTTTCTTCAATAGTTTTATATAATTCTTTTTTGTCAAATGTCTGGTATAAATTCTTAATGATGCTTTCAAGTTTTTTCTCAGGTTCAATACCGAAAAAATCACTAGCTTCCGTTCTTTCTGCTAAATCTTTTTTTAAAACAACAATAACTTTCTTGCAATGATTGTATGCTAAAACAAATTTTGCTTCTTTACCTTTTGATTTTTTTACTTTTCCTTTATCGTATTCGGCTAAAATAGTAAGTGTTTTGGCGTAATTACCTAATAAATCTAAAATCTCTTTTTCTTGTCCCTTAAGTATCTTCTTATTTGATTTTTCCTTGAGAAAAGCAATCGTATTTTGTAATTCATTAAACTTAGATTGAGTTTCCAACAAACGCCTCTGATTAATAGTATAGCCCTGGATAATATGTTCTTTCAAAATTCTTGTTGCCCAAACCCTAAACTGTGTAGCTCTTTTAGAATTTACTCTGTACCCTACAGAGATAATCATATTAAGATTATACAAGTTCATTCGACGAATTTTTCCATCGGCAGCAACCTGTTCCACTTTGGAACAGGTTGATTTTTTATCAAGTTCCAAAGTTGTATATATATTATGAATATGCTTAACAATTGCTGGACGATTAACATCAAAAATCTGCGCTATTTGATGCGCATCAAGCCAAATTGTTTCTTTCTCCAATTTAACTTTTACTTCAACCTCACCACTCTTGGGGCAATAAATGATAATTTCGCCTTTATTAATATTATTCTTCTTTTCCATATTTTTTATTTCTTCTAAAAACTATTCTTATTTCTTTTTTAGCTTGTTCTAAAATTTTACGTTGTCTTAAATCTAGATTCTTACCTGCGCGATTAATATAAAAATTTAACATAGATATTGCTGATTGAAATTGTGTTCCTTTTCGCTCAATACTTTTTTCAGCTGATTTTTTTAAAGACGCAGCAATACATTTTGGATCCTTCCAAGTGAAAACACCTTTTTCTAAAACTAAGGCCCTACTTTTTGAAGTAACTTCTTTGGACCAATATTTTTTAGATTTTCTAGTTATTTTATTTCTTATATTAGCCATAACTAATATTTGTCAGGTTTTGTTCAATTAGTATATTTTAACAAAATATTCATATATAACAAAATTCCCAAATTTTGGGAATTTTGTATTCTCTTCACTAATTTTTGAACATTGAACTTTTTAACTTTAAAGTTCTTCCTTTTGAAACTTTTCTTCTTCTGTAGCGTCTAATTTTCTAATTACCTTAATTAATTCAGCAACATGCTCTTTTTCATCATCTCTAATATGACCTAATACTTTTTTAACTTCATCATCATTTATATCATCAATATGCTCTTGATATAGATTAATGGCTCCTAATTCTCCAATTAAATCCTCTCTTAAAAATTTTAGTATTTTGTTATTCATGTTTTTATTATTTTTTATTAATTTTTATTTCTTAATCAATTTTTCTGCTTTTTTTATTAAGTAAACCAATCGTTATCATCACTAATCCCCCGGCGACCCAAATAACCAACTCAATTCCTAAATGAAGGACTCCTCCAACAAAAAGCCAAATTAGTCCAAGAATTATATGAACTTGATAAGGAAATTCTTTTTTCATAGTATTTAATTTTTTATTATTTTTTTTGACCTTTTATTTTTTTAACTCGTTTTTTAACCAAATTATAGCTTTTTTAACATAATGCTCTTCATCGTTTTCAGCTTTTTTAAGAACTTCCTTGATTTTTTTCTCAAGACTCTTATCCTTGGCAAAATGTACTAAAATCACTAAAGCGAACCTCCTTTGCCATAAATTTTTTGATTTTATAAGTTTCTTTGAAATTTCAAAGATTTCTTCTTGTCTTATTATAACAATTTTTCTTATGCCTTGACCAGCTAAAGTATCACAAACTGCCCAATCAGAAATATCCTTACTAAACCTTTTTATTAATCTTAATGTTTTATCAGGATTCTTTTTACAAATCTTCCCCAAAAACTTGCTTGCTAATAGTTTTTCTTCAAAATATTTACTCTTCCATAATTTTTCAACTAAATCAAAATCCGGCTTTTTAATCTTTTTTGTAATTTCATTCAATACCGACGCATTTGCTCCATATTGTTTTTCAATAGTAGGAACAAACTTTAATGCGCTTTCTCTAACCTTTTTACTTGATTTATTTCTTAATGTTTTTCTAATTCCTGATATTTGCATAATTAAACCTTTCTCATTTTTTGACAAGAACTTTCCCTTGAATAATTTTATTAGCTGGCTTTCCGTGAATCATTGCTTCTCTGGCAAATTGTTTTCCACATCCAGGACATTTCAGATCTCCCATTGTATAGTCCTTAAAAATTTTATCTTTGTAACACTTAATCAAATGTCCTGATATGTCTTTATGATATTTATAAAGTAAAGTCTTACAATTTTGACAATATATTTTTATTGTTGCCATAAATTTTATTTTTTATTTTAAAAATTCATCTACTATTTTAATAAATTTCAATGGATCAACGCTTACACCATTCACTTTAATGGAAAGATGTAAATGAGGTCCTACTGACCAACCGGTATTTCCAGAGAGTCCAATTAATTCTTTTCTTTTTAACATTTGTCCTTCTATAACTTTAAATTCAGAAAGATGTAAATATAAAGAATAAATTCCTAAGCCATGGTCTATAATTATTGTATCTCCATAAACTGTTAATTTTTCAACTAAAACTACTTTGCCACTATTAACCGCATAGATTGGCGTTCCCTCAATAGCATCCAAATCCACCCCCAAATGCTGAATTGTAATCCCTCCGTCTTTTCTAATATTTCCAAAAGCACCAACATTTATTATTTTCTCAAGAGGATAAACAAAACTCTGATTAAAATATGCTTCTGGGCTATATTTGACTAAAACCTCATAAATAATAACCCCATCTTTGGTAGCAATATTTTCCGCAATATTTTCTGAAGTAAATCCCTCTTCCTCCAATTCTTGTGTTATTGGCATTTCGGTTACAAAAAAAATTACTTTTTTTTACTATTATTGTCTTTTCAATTTTTGGTTCACCAGAAAGAAAAACTGATAAAGGATACTTTCCTGGAGCTTTTTTTGCATCAATCCCCAAAAGAGCTACATACTTTCCTTCTGTTTCAACCAGCAAAAAATTAAATGATTTATTATTAAATTCTCCTGTGATTTCTTCCCCTTCAGGAATATTTTCTGCAATAACAATTAATGAATCTCCTTGTTCAAGCTCAGTACCTGACAATGAAACTGCAAAAGAAGGTATTTTTAATTCTGTTGTAGTTGTTGAAACTTCATCAATAATTAACTTCATATCCAACTTTTCTTCTATCTGAGTATTTTCAAAGGACCATTTAAACAACAATTTGAGAATAAAAAAAATAGTTCCTGTTAAAACCAGAAAGAACAAAAAAATTAATATCTTCACTGAGTTTTTCTTTATAAATAGACCCATTTTTTATTTCTTACTTAATTTTTTATCTTTGTATAAGATTTAGTTTATTAAAATTATATATTATAAATATATAATATAACTAATGTACTAATTAATAAAGAATAAGAATTAATTTAATGCCTTCTTCCTTTAGAACGAAAAACGCCCCAACAAGGGGCGCTTTTTATTTTCTTTATCAAGCTTTGCTTTTTCCTTCTTCATATTTTCTCCAAGAGCTAGCTACAGCCGGTTCAACTCTATCTAATTCACCGAGAATAATTCCCTTAATTTCGCTTGTATCTATCTCTCCTTTGCCTTCTAATATAGGGATAACTATTCCCGCCACTTGATATACTACTTCTTCTTTTCTCTCTTCTGGAATATCTGCTTGTTGAGCAGCTCCAGCAATTGATTTTCTAATTTTTTCAGGACTAAATTCTTCTTTTTTTCCACTTTTTTTAACAATTTCGGCCATAATTTATTAAAAATTATCTATTAATATTAACGACCCTTTTGATTATACCAGATTTTTAAAAAAGATAGTATGTTAAAAAATTGCCTTTTAAAAAGGCAATTTTATTTTCTTTATTCTAAGTTCAATAAAATCTTAACTCTAAAATCTTTCTTATTTTTTATTCTCTCTTTTGTGTTTTGCGCGATCTAACTCTGTAAGATATTTTTTTCTTAATCTTACACTTTTAGGAGTTATCTCTAAGTATTCATCTTTATCCATTATCTCTAATCCTGATTCGATAGTTATAGTTCTAGGATTTGTAATATTAATTGCATCATCAGCACCAGAAGCTCTCATGTTAGTAAGATGCTTCCCTTTAATTGGGTTTACAGTCATTTGGGTTCCTTTTGATGTATTACCAATCACCATCCCCTCATATACTTGAGTGTTTGCTTTAACATACAAAGCACCTCTCTTTTGCAAATTATCAAGTGCATAAGTTAATACTTTACCTGTTAATCCAGAAATCATAGATCCAACTTTCCTATAGGCAATTTCTCCTGCATAGGGACGATATTCGATAACTCGACTCGCTAAAATTCCATTTCCTTTTGTATCCACAACAAATTGATTTCTATATCCTAATAAACCACGAGTTGGACCTTCGAACTGCATAAAAGAATGCCCTTCTTTTATTTTCATATCTGTCAGTTGCGCTCCCCGAGAACTTAATTTTTCAATAATTGTTCCTTTAAATTCTTCTGGTACATCTATTACTATTTCTTCAAAAGGTTCGCAATCTTTTCCATCAATTTCTTTTATAATAACCTTAGGGCGAGAAACTTGAAGTTCGTATCCTTCTCTGCGCATATTTTCAAGAAGAATAGCTATATGTAATTCGCCTCTTCCATATACAACAAATTTTTCAGCTGATTTTTTATCAAAATCTACCTTTAGTCCTATATTTACTTCAAGCTCTTTTTCCAAACGCTCTCTAAGTTGCATACTCGTTACAAACTTTCCTTCACGTCCAGCAAATGGAGAATCGTTTACTAAAAATGTAAGCTTGATAGTAGGTTTATCTATCAAAATACTCTCAAGCAATGGTCCGTCTTCAGATTTTACTAATGTATCTCCGATATACACATCTGGAAGTCCAGCAATCATGGCGATATCACCAGCTTCAATCGTTTGTACCTCTTTTCTATTAATCCCCTCGAATGTAAATAGTTTAGTAATTTTATGGCTTGTTGTTTTCCCAGAATCATTCTTTACATATACAGTATCCTTGATATTAAGACTGCCACCATATACACGAACAATCGCAAGTCGTCCTAAAAAATTATCGTATGTTAAATTAAAAGGCTGAGCACAAAATGAATCATTAATATTCTTTGAAGCTATTGGTACGTATTCTAAAATAATATCCAGCACTGGAGTAATATCTTTTGCTTCATCAGAAAGATTAAGTTTTGCTAATCCACTTCTAGCGACAGTATATATCACTGGAAAATTAAGTTGTTCTTCAGTTGCCCCAAGCTCTACAAACAATTCAAATACCTGGTCGTATACATGTCCTGGATCAGCTGCTAATTTATCAATTTTATTAATTATTAATATGGGATGTAACCCAAGCTCCAATGACTTTTTTAATACAAAACGAGTTTGTGGCATTGGTCCTTCTTGTGCATCCACAACTAATAGGACTGAATCAATAGAACGTAATACTCTCTCTACTTCCGAACCAAAATCCGCATGCCCTGGTGTATCCACAATGTTAATTTTTGTGTTTTTATATAATACAGCAGCATTTTTTGAATAAATAGTAATTCCACGCTCTTGTTCGAGTATGTTTGAATCCATGCTTACTCCATTACCCTCAAACCCAGTTTGTCGTAAGATAGAATCAGTAAGAGCGGTTTTCCCATGGTCTACATGGGCTATAATAGCTATATTTCTAATTTCCATATTAAAAAATTCAATAAAAAAATCTCCTTAGTGATATAAGGAGATTATAACAGCTCCTCAAATCAGCGAGACCACAAAAAATTATCGTGGCTCCACCTCTTTGTCAAGCCATTAATATTTCTCTAGTTAAAAAATACCATATTTATCTTTATCTGTCAAAAAAAGTACTTCGTTTACGCATTTCCGGCACTTTCTCCAGCAATATATCCTGTAGTCCAACAAGCTTGTAGATTATACCCGCCAGTTGGTCCATCAATATCAAGAACCTCCCCCGCAAAATACAAATTATCAATTAATTTTGATTTCATCGTCTTTTGATCAATTTCATCTAGCTTAATTCCACCAGTTGTAACAATCGCTCTTTTAAAACTTTCTAATCCTTTCACTTCTAAACTAAACTCCTTTAAAAGATGTAATAATTTTTTTCTTTCTTCTTTAGTGATAGAATTAACCTTTTTATCAGAATCAATTTCAGACAATTTTACGATAATAGGAATAAGTTTTTTGGGTAATAATTCATTAAGACTATTTTTAAATAACTTCTTTGGGCTTTTCCCAAAATCTCTTTGGATTCTTTTATCAAGTTTTATAAAATCCAACGCGGGTTTAAAATCAATCTGCATTCTAATATCACCAGGTAATTCTTTACCAATTTCTTTGCTCATATCAAGAATTATTGGCCCACTCATTCCATTGTCTGTAAATATTGCTTCTCCAAATCTTGAATTAATCTTTTTATTGTCTTTATATATACTAATCTCAACATTCTTTAAGCTTAAGCCTTCAAGATCCTTCATATATTTCTCTTTAACAATAATGGGCACAATTGATGGTGAAACATCTATGACTGTATGTCCAAGCTTCCTAGCCCATTTATATCCATCGCCAGTAGAACCAGTAGCTGGATGAGACCTTCCTCCTGTACAAATTATAAAATTATCTGCAGTAATTTCGTCACCATTTTTAAGAACAACCTTTTCAATCCTATTTTGTTTTTTTATAATTTTTTTTACTTCTGAATTTATCACTACATTAACGTTACCTTTTCTTAGATAGTTAAGAAACACATTAAGTACATTTTGTGATTTATTACTTAAAGGAAATACCCTACCGCCTCTCTCAACTTTTGTTTTTAATCTTTTTCTTTCAAAAAACATTATCGTTTCTTTTGGTCCAAACTTAGAAAACGATGAAAAAAGAAATTTTCCATTTTTCCCAAATTTATCTATCATTTCTTTTAATTTATCCCTGTTATTTGTAATATTGCATCTTCCTTTTCCTGTAATTAAGAGCTTTATTCCTAAACTATCATTCTTTTCAATTAAAATAACACGGGAACCAATTTTCCCGGCTCTTCCCGCTGCCATCATTCCAGCAGGACCTCCTCCAATTACCGCAACATCATATTTCATATAATTTTTTATAAATACTAGCTCTAACAAAGTTACAGCAAGGTATTAAAATATTCTTTAAAAAATTTTTGCGATTGTTCATATATTTCTAAAACAAAACCCAAATATTCTTCCGCTTGTTTGTCAGTCATAATAATACCCCCACTATATAATTCTTTATTACGAGTTTCTCTCATTTTGTTTCCATAAATTAAAATATTTTCAGTGCTTAATATTTCGGATACTTTCTCTAAAATTTTTGTATGATGCCCTGTTCTACTACTAACTTTATAGCCATGACAAGCAATTAAAGTAATGCCTAATTTTATAAAAGAATTATAAGCAAATTGAAATTTAACTTCAGCAATCTGATCTTCTTTAGCAATTTTTAGATCTTTCAACGCAGAATCTAAATATTTCTGGATTTGTTTTCTACTAAAATTAAATTTTTTAAAATATTTATTTTCAAATTCAATCATATGATTTGAATATACTTATCGTTTAAAATACCTTTTAAAAATTCATCTTCTTGCTTTTTTTCTTTAAACTCTGCCTCTGTCATATCTACGGTATTTATTTCTCTATCAAATTCCTTTTGTAATTTTACTATTTCTTTTTGAATTTCAAGAGCCCCATGAGACCCAACCAATAACAAATCAATATCACTTTCTGTCTCCAGTGTATCTTTTGCATAAGAGCCAAAAATAAAAGCCTTTTTAATACCTTCTATTTTCTTTAATACTTTTTTTAATTGTTCTTCTAAACCAAACTTCTTCTGTGCTATATTCTTCATTTCTTTTAATAAAGAATAATCTTTGTTAATTTTATATAAGCTTAGATTACCACGTTCAGTTTTTGTTAAAACCCCATCTTTTTCCCATTCTGTTAATTTTCTAACCAAATTACCACGATCAACTGCGAACTTTCTTGCCATTTCATTAACATACATTTCCTCTTCCGAATTTAATAAGAAATAACTCAAGACTTTTTGAGAAATTTTTGAACGGAAATTAATCATTATTTTAATAATTATAGTGTTAATTCTTACACTATTTAGTGTAATACTTCACACTAAGGATGTCAAATTATTTAAGTTTATCTTCATTAATTCTGCTAAAACTGGATAATGTTCAATCTTTTTTTCTCAATCTGTTCTTTCTGTCCAAAATCATCAAGGTTAAATTTATATACAAAATCTACCTTTTTTTTGATTGTCCTTCCAGTATATTCTTTTATTTCTGGGTTCCATTCTTCTAAAACAAGGGTATCGCCTTCTTGGATATCAAAATCAGCCACTCTTAGTTCAAATTTCTTTTTTCCAGAATCAATAAGTTCAAAATACTCTATCCAAATTCTCTTTTTTATTATAGCCATATTTTTATTTTTTAACTAGTTTCTCGATTTTTTGTCTAACTAAAGTTAATTAATATTTGCTTTAAAGATCAAAACCTGACATCTGAGACATTTTGCTAGTAAGAACCGCCTGAATCTTTTTAACGGCTTCATTAATACATTCCTTAAGAATTTTCTCTTGCTCTTCTTTACTCAAATCAGAATTAAGCTGAATATCTTCTATCTCCATTTTACCATTAATAATTACCTTAATTCCTTCTTTTTCTACTTCCTCTTTTTCTTGAGAAAGAGAATCCCTTAATTCTTTAAGTTGTTTTATTTGTTTTAATTTATCCAACATATTTTTTTAATTAATTTTTAACTTTTTGAGTCCTTTTGTCCATTCACAAGTACAGTATTGACAAAATTTTTTAATGGATTATACTAATAATGTCTTTCGGTTTAACCATAAACTGGAAGGGTATTACATCCAAGGACAACCTTCCTCGCGGAGGGTTGTTTTTTTTATTCCTTTTCTGCTCTATGTCTCAATTCCCTGCCCCAAATATCCTTTTTAACTTCTAGTACATCAAAATATCCATCGCCACCTTTTTTTAATTCTTCAGATATATTATTTTTAGATGAAAAAATATAAACTTTTTTACCTCTATTTTTTAGATAAGTTACTAAAGCTAAAAAATCAGAATCGCCTGAAAACAAAACTGCTACATTATACTTTTTAATATGGTGCATTGCGTCAATTGTTATCTCTACATCCATATTTCCCTTTTCTTCAATAGATTCACCGACTTCAGTAATAACAGAAATGCGTTTTAATTCTTTTTTTCGGACAATAAAACCCAAACCTTTTTTGAGAAAAGTAAAAAATTTATGTTTTCCTTCCAAGCTATAATCCCGTGTTCCGTCTGCAGGATAAGCAGTATAGTAAAAAATTTTTATAATCGAACTATTAAATTCTTTTTTTATAAAATTTCTTAACTTCTCGTAATCAAAAAACCTACCTTTTGCTTTCTGGGCTTCCCAAAGATTTGAGGCATCAATAAAAACATGTATAACCGTATCTTTCTCTATTTTTTTACTTTTATTCATAAATCATATTTACGAGATATCATCTTACAACACCCAACTATTAATATTTTAACATAAAATGTTTATTTATAACAAAATCTCCCAGAAATTTGGGGATTTTATTTATGATTCAAAGAAAACAGTTCTTCTTTATTTCGTTGGATCAACTACCCTACCCAAAAATAGAATATTACCAGTATCTTTTTCTTGTATTATGAATACAAAAGGATGGTCTGCCCTAAAAATATTCATTGGCATCGCAAATGATTCAAACATAATAACAGCTGTTGCCGCAGCTGCTTCTGTTCCTTTTTCATCAACAGCAACATATGCTTGATGAATAACATTACTAATATATAGGTCTTTTTTGCCTATCATTCCAGAAAAATCAGCATCATCTGAAAAAGCTGTTGGCATACCTAAAGAGATTAAAGTATTTTTCATAAAATACTTTGAGTCAAATTCAAATTTAGGAAGTGATATTGAGCTTAATTTTGTTTCTTTCATCTGAGATTTGTATCCATTTAATTTTTCTACTGTTAAAGAAGATTCTATTGAATCAAGATTTTCAGTAGGTAGGAGTATCAGCATTGAAATTTTGTCACCTTTATACGGTAATTCCAAAATCTGCAAATCTTCTGTTTGAGCATAATTAAATTTTGCATCTTCAGGATTCATACTCATTATAGGGGTTTTTACAATATCAGTAGAAGTTATCTTAAAATCTTCTTCGCGAGTATCAGATTTATCAAATTCCCATTCCCAAATGCCTTTAAAGTAGATTGCATTAGTTAAAACAAGCCTTGTCATCTCGCCAAGACAACCTTTGGGAATTAAATCCTTGATTTTATCTTTAGTTTGTTCTTCTATAAAACTATTAATGGTTTGTCTTGATTTCTCAGTTTCTTCTACAAAATCTAACATTGCCGCTTTCCCACCATAATAATTTTCAACTCTGCTTATATATTCTTCTAAGAAAGGATAATCTTTTTGAACCCATAAAGCATTTCCGGTTTTCAATTTATATTCTTTATTCTCTTTATTAATATCATTATAGATAGCAGCAAAGTTAGGTCTTAAAATATCTTCTTCTGGAAAATGAAAAACGGACTTCATCTCATCTGCTGTCTTTCCTTCTGCCCCTTCATAGGTCATTGCTAAAGCAGCAGAGATGCTATATGGAGAATAAAACATATTTCCATCTTCATCTTTATCTAATTCAGAATAAAGATCAAAGGCAAATTGATTATTTGCATTAACTACATCTTGTATTCCCTGCTCTGTTGAACCAGTATTATCTGCTACAGGTGGTTGATTTGGCTCATAAGGGAAAAAGAACAAGACTGCTGCAACAGCTACGCCTGCAAAGAAAACAAATATTACTCCGATTAATATAATTTTTTTATACATATTTTTGTTATTAATTAATTTTTAATGTTTTGATTAGGTTTTAACTTATGAATAAACACTCTTGACAATGAATATATTCTTGATATAATTTAACCAGAATACACATGAAAAACACCTCTATGGGTTTTGTCCCCTAGCGGTGTTTTTCTTTTTAATTTTTTAAATTTATTATATAAATTCTCATAACATTCTTTTTTATTTTCCATAATTATTTCTCAATTAATTTTTGACCTTTTAGTTGACTTTTAACTCATTAAATATACTTGACAACTAAATCACTGAGTATATAATGTAACTACTATACGTGAGAGGTATTCTATACGAGTGCCTCTCATTTTTATTTATTTCTCCTTCATTTGCAATCTATATTTCAAGTACTCAAAATCTCTAAAATTACCGCCAGCTAATCCTCTAATCTCTTTTGCTGTTCTTCCAGCTCTTGCTAAAATAACAATCTTTCTCTTTTGTTTCTTTAAATACTTTAAAGCTATTACAAAATCACCATCCCCAGATAAAACTACAGCACCAGAGTATTGCTCCATCAGATGCATAATATCAAATGTCATATCAACATCGCAATTCGCTTTCTTCTCTAATCTCCCATCTTCTTGTTTATAAGTTTTTACTGGCTTTAATTTTAAAATATAACCAAATTTTTCTAGTTTTTGATAAAATTTTACCTTTCTAATATTCCTATCTAAAATTAAAATTTCTGCTTCATTAAGTTTTTGGTATTCTTTTTTAAGCTTATCTTTGAGAAAAATATATAACTTCTTTAAATCAATCGGCTTATCGTTCAGGGTAGAATAATTAAAATTATAAATTTCCACTCCGGCATAATAAAATATTTTTGAAACTTTATATTTATCTTTCAAATATTCTAATAATTTTTTATAATCAATTTTCCAACCTAAGCTCTTTATCCCTCCATAAAACAAGTTAGAAGAATCAACAAAAGCATAAATTGGTTTTCTTCTGGCTTTTATTGTTTTAATTTTCATCATTCTAATTATGTCCAATTAATTTTTGACCTTCTAACTCTTTAATTTATCCATTACGAGACGTTTGATAAATTATAATGCCTTGCTATACTAATAATATCACGAAGGGGAAAAGTCTTTAAGGTTTTGTCCTTAAAGCAACACCCCTTTTTTTATTTGGAATGCCTCCCTGGTTTATTTCTTAAATTGTTCATATAAGCTATTGACAAATTATATTAGCTTGATATGTTAATAATGTCTTTCGGTTTAGCCATAAACTGAAAGGGTATTACATCCAAGGGCAATCTTCCTCGCGGAGGGTTGTTTTTTTATTAATCTTAAATATATCTCAATAATTACAAATAACTGGTTCTATTCCTAATTCTTGTCTTATCCATTCTTTTACATCATATATATCTCCTATTTCATCAATCAATCCATTATCTTTAGCTGCTTGCCCTAACATTATTGATCCATCTGCTAATTCTCGGACTTTTTCAATATCTAAATTCCTGTTTTCAGCGACTTTTCTTACAAAAATATCATACAATATGCTTACATCCCTCATATAGAGTTCTTTTTCTTCTTCGGTTAATTCTTTATCTGGATCTCCTGAATCTTTAAACTTACCAGAAGATAATTGTTGATAAATTATACCTTGATCTTTATTCTGCTCAGAATAATCCAAATAAGACATTGTGACTCCAATACTCCCAACATCTGACGCTTCACTGGCATATATCTTATCTGCTCCTGTTGCTATAAGATAGGCCCCAGAAGCAGCGCTTTCTCTTATTAAAGCTATAACAGGTGTTTTCATTCTTTTTAAGGCATTTGTTATTTCTTCTGAAGCTACAGGATATCCTCCATAAGAATCAATTTCCACGATTAATGCCCCTATATATTCATCATTTTCGATTTCATCAATATATTTAACTATTTCTTCTGATGAAACCACATCTGAATCTCCTGATTCTTCTGAATAATATGAATAAGTAGCAATATCCCCATGAATACTAATTAACGCCACATTACTATCCCATGGACATTCGACTAATGAAGATTCATCATAAGAATACGCGTCTGTGAAATAATACATGTATTGGTCATACCAATACATCATTAAAGTTAAAACTATACCAACTAAAAGAATAATCTTAAAAATCTGAATTATTTTTTCTTTCATGTATTTTTAATTAATTTTTAACCCTTTGATATATTTTACATCATTTCAAGCTTTTATGAAAATCATAAAATTGTGTTATTTTAAAACAAAATTTTAACAATCCCATTTAAAACCATTGCCAAAATGACCCCATTGGCTAGTTTTTGTGTAAATTGGATTTCTTAAATATAAAGATTCTATAATACTATTGGGTTTTAGATCATAATCCTCTATTTCTCTTTCTTTGCCATTAATAACTACTGATTTCATTAATGGCTCTTCTTGACCAATAGCATAAGCTAATTTAACTAAAACTTCTTTTGCTTTATATTTCTTTAAATAATCAACTGCAATTCTTCTAGCCATATAAGCTCCACTCCTATCAACCTTAGTTGGATCCTTGCCACTAAAAGAACCTCCGCCAACTGGTACTCTTGGACCATAAGAATCAACTATTAATTTTCTGCCAGTTAAGCCAGAATCTGCTTCAAATCCACCTATTTTCCAATCTCCAGCAGGATTAATAATATATTCTTCTGATTTAATTATTGATTTAACTAAATTTTCCAATTCTTTCGCTTTTGTATTTTGAAAACTAGCTACAACTCTTAAGACTTTATTATCTTCCAATGTCACTTGCGTCTTTCCAT
>Ga0207997_1000717_pt1 | contig 16894 bp, 16 predicted proteins | sample AntAceMetag02UKN_FD_184777 | JGI IMG/M metagenome (GOLD analysis project Ga0207997, IMG submission 184777) | Saline lake microbial communities from Ace Lake, Antarctica - Antarctic Ace Lake Metagenome 02UKN (SPAdes) (version 2) | ecosystem: Environmental > Aquatic > Non-marine Saline and...
AGAGGTGGAAATAGAGTCTCTTGTTTATTGTTTTGAACCTATGTTAAAAGCAAGAAAACCATTAAATGTTTTTTTAGCTGGTCCAACAGGCGTTGGTAAAACAGTTTCAGTGAAATATGTTCTTAGCCAACTTGAAGAGTCTTTTGATAGGGCAAAAAGTATTTACCTTAATTGTTTTGAGTTCAATTCTCGTTCTTCGGTTCTTAGTTCCATTGCAAATTTTGTTGGGGCAGGAATTCCAAGGCGAGGTTTAGCTACGGACGAAATTTTTTCACATATGCTTGAGGGAATGAAAAAATGTGGGTTTACTCCTATAGTTATTCTTGATGAAGTTGATCAACTTCTAATTTCAGAATCTAATGCAAAAATATTGTATGATTTGCTTAGAGTAATTGAGTATGAAAAGCAACGTATTGGAATTGTAATGATTTCTAATGATACCGCACTTGTTTCAAAATTAGATTCTCGTATTCGTAGTTCTATGGCCGAGCAAACAATTTTGTTTGAACAGTATTCCCCTCAAGAATTAAAAGCTATTCTTTCTTCCAGGGCAGAACTTGCTTTTATTAAAAATGCGATTAGTGCGGATGTTGTTGGTGTTGCAGCGGCTCATGCTGCTAAACTTGGTGGAGATGCAAGAGTTGCTATTGAGTCATTACTTAAAGCAGGGAGAGTTGCTGAAAGAGAAAATGCTAAAGAAGTTTCAATTGAACATTTAAAAAAAGCATTTGAATTTGTCGATTCTGCCTCTCTTTTGAAAGGCTTACCTCATCTTAGTAAAATTGAAATTGCTTTGCTTAAAATAATTGCTGAAAATCAGCCAATTGTTTCAGGAAAAATATATGAAATTTATTCTACTTCGGTTGAAGAACCGCTTAAACAAAGAAGATTGAGGGAAATTCTTTTGGATTTGGCTAAAAAAAATTTTATTTCAATTAAATCAATGATGCGGGGAAATAAAGGAAATACTAAAGAATTTTCTTTAATGTTGCCAGAAAAAATGATTCTGACGGAAATTTCTAAAATTAAGTTTTAACAATTCTATTTTATTGGTTTCACTTTATTATTTCATTATGAGTGATATGTGGACCGAGAAGTATTATCCTAATAAGGAGTCATTTATTGGCAATTCAGAAATTGTTTCAAAAGCAATTGAATGGGCAAAAAAATGGCAAAAAGGCGAAGAATTACCTCCTTTATTATTATGGGGCCAAACAGGGTCTGGAAAAACATTACTTGCGTATATTCTTGCAAAAGAATTTGGTTGGAGTGTTGTTGAGCTTAATAATTCTGATTTACGTTCCAAAGACGTTATTGAAAAAGTTGTTGGTGCGGCTTCTCAAAATGCATCTTTTTTTGGCAAAAAAAGATTAATTCTTATTGACGAAGTTGATGCATTAACAAGAACAGATAGAGGTGGGGCTTCAGCTATTGCGTCCATTATTAAAACTACAAAAAATCCGGTTGTATTAACTGCTAATGATATTTTTTCTAATAAAAATGTTTCAAGTCTTCGTTTTGTTTGTAAAACTTTCGAGTTTAAAAAAATTAATTATTTATCAATGACTAATTATTTAAAAGAAATTCTTTCAAAAGAAAAAGTTTCTTTTGAAGATGAGGCAATAAAGGAACTTGCAAGAAATTCTAATGGCGACATGCGTTCTGCTTTACTTGATTTAGAAACTCTTGCTTTTTCAAATAACATTTCAATGAGTGATGTCGAATCTCTTTCTTCTAGGGAAAGACAACAAAAAGTTTTCACTGTAATGAAAGCAATTTTTAGAGGCACTGATTTTCAAGAAATAAGAAAAATTAGGATGAAAAGTGCATTGAATAATAATATGTTATTTCGTTGGATTGAAGAAAATATTCCTCGTCAATATTCTGATTTGGATTCTGTTGCACTTGCCTTTAATCGACTTTCTCGTGCAGATATTTTTAATGGCAGAATTTATCGTAGGCAACATTGGGGATTTTTAAAATATAGTTCGGCACTTGCTTCAGAAGGAGTTGCGTTGGCAAAAGATAAACCTTCTTATGATTTTGCAATGTATCAATTTCCTGGTTTGTTATCTATGCTTTCACGAACTTCTACAGTGAGAAATTTAAAAAAATCAATCGGGAAAAAAATCGGAGAAAAAACACATTCTTCAATAAGAAAAGTTATTGCTAAAGATTTATGCTTTTTTAAAACCGTTTTTTCTACTACTGAAAAAGCAATTGCACTAACTGCTTTATTTGAGTTTAATGATAAGGAAGTGGCGTTTCTTTTAGGTACGAAGCCTGAAACCAAAAAAGTAAAATCAATTATTAAAGAAGCTGAATTAATTAAAGAGGATTATGCAAAACCAAAACGTGTTTTTAATCAACCTGTTGATGAAGCACAGGATTTATCTGTTATTAAGACTGAAGAAAAAGAAGAACCCGAACCAGTTGAAGAAGAAAATATTAAACAAACTACTTTGTTTTAACGAACTAACTCAAGTTCTATTACTATTGTTTTTATATTAAGCCCAAAGTTGGATAGACAGTTTTGATTTAATTCGCCCAAAAATCCTTTACCATTTTTTGATTCAATTTTTCCACTTTTGCCGTGTTCTAAAAAACCCAGGTTTGTTTCTTTTAAAGAGTAATCTATCCCCATGTTTTTACATATCGCGTCTAGTATTGATTTTGCAAGAGTAAAGTTTGCGCGGGAATCAGAAATAACTATTCCTAAATTATAACTTTGATCAACTCCTTCTTCTTTTTTTGAATCTGGTGAAAGAGTAGTGCCTATTTCAAATATTCTTTGAGGGTATTCTGCGTGTTTATTTTTGGCTAAAAAATCAAGTAACTCTGGGGCAAGTTTTTTTCGCATTACTTCCCAATTAGTAGAAACAGGGTTTGATATTTCAACTAATTCTTCTTTTGAAAAAATTTTGTTGAGCTGTTTTTCTTTTGAGGTTAAGTTGAATGTAAGCACTTCTTGTAATCCAAGTCCTGTGCAAACATCTCTTACTTTATCAAGATAAATTCTTTGGGGTAGTTCTTCTCCCACCACGCTCATTTCAATTTTTTCAGGTTCAATATTATTGTATCCATATCCAATGATTATGTCTTCTACAACATCTATTGGGTGGATAATGTCTTTTCGGTAAGGAGGATATTCAACTTCAAATTTTTTTCCTTTAGTTTTAACGTTATATCTTGCTTTTTCCAAAAGCGAAATCATTTGTTTGTTTGTAAGATTTAAATCTGAAATTTTTCTCACATAATCAGGGTCAAGAATAATTTTTTCAGTATTAAAGTTAGGAGTAATAAGTTTTTTTCCATTTGAATCTTCCACAGTTACGCTTTCAATTTTTCCGCCTCTGTCTGCTAATGCCATTACCATTACTCTTAATCCTACAAGAATTGTTTCAATTTGGAAACCACTAACTTCGATGAATAAATTTTTCGTGTTTTCTGTTACTTTTCCAGAGTAATTTGAGTTAATTACTGGAGGCATTGAAAGCACATTTCCTTCTGAATCTTCAAATATAGGATAAACTTTTTTTCCTTTCAATAAATGTGCATATTCTTTTCCTTTTGGGTGCATTTCTAATATTTCATCTAAATCCATTTCTACTTTGTATTCAAGCGGAATGAATTTTTTCTTTCTTGGGTCTGCACCGTAATATCTTATGTTTCCTTTAATTTTATCATAATCATAAATTCCAGTTGCGGATTCTTTTCTTTTTCTTCCGTGTGTTCCATCAACTTTTTCTTGTAATTGAACTAATTGTTTGATTAATTCGTCTGTAATTTTTATGTTTTTAATAATTGCAGCAACGGTGTAAGGTCTTACTTCTTTAACGCTTTTTTCTATTGAAACAACAAGTTTAGATTTTTCGATTTTATATTTTGGAATTCCTTTTTCTAATCCAATTCTTGCTTTTATTTCTCTGGCGATTCCTTCAGCACTCCAAAGGTCTGGTCGGTTAGTTTCTTTAACATCAATTGTAAGTATGTCTCCTTCAACTTTATCAAGTTCTCCTTTAATGAACAGTAATGCGTCATCTAATTCAGCCCTACTGAACTTTTTTCCGATAAGTTTTTCTAAATCTTTTTTACTTGCTTCTATTGTAGGCATTAATCAATCACCATTTTGCTTTTTCTTAACCAAGTTAAATCTTCTGAAAAAAGATGTCTAATATCTTTAATTCCAAGTTTAAACATTGCTAATCGGTCAACACCCATTCCCCATGCTAATACTGGTTCTTTGATTCCGAGTGATTCAGTTATTTCTGGGCGGAATATTCCTGCTCCTGCAAATTCAACCCATCCTAATTCAGGGTGTTTTGCGGAAAGTTGTACACTTGGTTCTGTAAATGGATAATAATCTGGAAAAAATTTAACGTCTGTTGCTCCGGCAATTTCAGTTGCAAAATCTTTTAGTACTCCAAGAAGATTTCTAAAACTTAATCCTTCTCCAACAATAAATCCATCTAATTGATTGAACTCGATTAAATGAGTCGCATCTAAAACATCTGGTCTAAAACATCTGTTAATTACAAAGTATTTTCTTGGAGATTCTACTCCTTCCACCATTTGTCTTGCATCAGCAGCTGTTCCGTGTGCGGTTGGCATTAATTTTGATGCTATTTCAGGATTCCAATTGTAACCCCATCCTTTTGAAATAGTTTTTCCTCCGTGTTCATGAGCATTTCTTATTGCATTTACTTTTTCTTGAGCGGGAAGTTTTCCAATTTTAGGAGTTTTTAATTGGTATGTGTCAGTCCATGTTCTTGCGGGGTGATTTTGTGGTTGAAAAAGAACATCAAAATTATAAAATTCTTGATTAACTAATCTTTCAGGCATTTCTTTGAATCCCAGTGTAACTAATTTTTTTCTTATGTTGTTTAGGAATTGTATGTATGGTTGTTTTTTTCCAATAAAAAGTTCAGGTACTGCTTCATGAATGTTATAATTTCGCTTTGAAGAAAATTCTTTTGACGCAATCGCTTTCGTTCCTTCTATAGTAATATTAATTTTTCTTTGTACTACTTCTTTTTCTTCAATTAATCCTCTTGAAATTAATTGTTTTATTATTTCTTCGTTTTCTATTTTTTCGTTTTTAGAAATTTTTTTTAATACTGTTTCTTCAATTATTTCTTCTTTAATGAATTCTTTTGCTACTTCGGTTAATTGTATTACGGGTTTTTCTTTTTTTAAAATAACTACAAATGCTTTTCTTTTATTTAATCCAAGCGCAATATTAAATTCTTGTTTTTTTAATTCTGCTTTTTTTTCAAGTTCTTGAAAACTCATTTCTTGTTTTTTGGATAGTGCTTGTAACATTCTTTTTTCAGGTAAGCCTTTTTCAAGTGCGTTTTGTCCTTCTACGGTTAAAATATTTTTTTTGATTTTTGTTTCGGTTATTTTAGCAAATTCTTTTTGACTAAGCCAATTCACTGCTCGTCTTATAGAATCGATATTTAACTTTGCTTTTTCAGATAGGTCTTTAATATTTTTTTGTTCTTCTGAAAGGCACAAAAGAGTTTTTCTTTCTATTTCGCTTAAAGAGCTAACTTTAGTCTTTAGATCCATTTTCATCACACATATTACAGAGTAATTAATATTAAAAGCTTGAAGTAACTCTTTATTTTAGGAGTAGGGTTTATTTGATTTATATTCTTGATGCAGCAGCTCTTTTGAACGATGGAAATTTTTATTTTGATGCAAAGAACAAGTATTTTACTACAAACCTTGTTTTTGATGAGTGGAAAGATTTTCAAAATAAAACAATTGCAGAAAATGCGCTTTCTGCGGGAATTCTTTCAATAGCTGATCCTTCTGAAGAGTCTATTAATGCAGTTATTTCATTTTTAGGTAAATCTAATACTAAAGTGAGTTCTGCGGATATTTCTATTGTTGCGCTTTCTTTTGAGTTTAAAGAAAAATCAGAACCTTTTGTTGTTATTACTGATGATTATAGTGTACAAAATTCATTAAAAAAAATGAAAATAAATTTTCAAGGAGTAATTCATAAAGAAATAAAAAAAAGCAGAAGTTTTAAATCTCAGAATCAATTTCAAAATTAATTTCTTCAGGTTGTCTATTTTTTATTTCTGAATGGTTTACTAAATAACCTTCTATTTTTTCTTCTATTTTTTCTTTTTTAAAATAAATTAAAATAAGTAATGCAATCAGTAAAGGTAAAAGAATAGAGTTAAACCCTACGATTAATTCTAAAAAATCTGTGGTGTTTGGAGCAATAGGTTTCAAAACTTTATATTTTAATTTTATTACATTGCTTTGAATTCCATTAAGTGTTAATGTGTTCCCAATTAATTGTGCCTTTTCGGGTAATTCAATTTCTTCAAATTCTGTGTTTGGTGGAAGAATTAATTTTATTGTGGTGTTTTCAGGAATTACTATGGTTCCTGAGTCATTAAAACTAAATAATTGTTTATCATCAATCGTGAATGAGTCTGCTCGTTGTCCTTCAGTAATTAGTGTTGCAAATCTTTTTTTTATTGTATAAGTAAAAATAATTTTTTCTGCTTGATTATCAAAACTTATTGATGATGATGCGAGTTTGTCAATGCTGGGTTCAAAATGAGGAAAAAAGAAATCATTTTCTGAACTCCAAGCATAAATACTTGAAGAATTTTCTATTGCGGTTTCATAAAACGCATTTTTTTCAAATGGAGTATCAAATCTTAAAAAATAAGTTTCAGTTATTTCTGCAAATCCTTCTGCATCAACTTGTGCATCAATATTTAATTTATCTACTGTAACCGCAGTTACATTTATTGAAAAAAAAAGAATAAACAAGATAAAAAAACTTTTTTTCATGTGTTATATTAACACGATTCTTATTAAATAAAGGTTTTTGTTGAATAGAATTTTTTCTAATGAAACAATTAGAATAAGGTTAATATACTGCAGATTTGTTATTCTTATGTGGTTCAATGAAGATTCAGTTTTTGTGGCATTCTTTTTTTAAAATTTCTTTTAAGGGAATTAATTTACTTGTAGACCCTTTTATGAATATCCCTGAAGGGGATACAACTTTTCAAACTTGTATGAAATGTCCTGCGTCAATTAAAAAATTAAAAAACATTGGCGCGATTTGTATTAGCAATGAACACTTTGATCATTTTGATAAAAAAGTTGTTGAAACAATTGCTAATAGGGATTCTTCAATTGTAATTGGACACGAATCTGTTCTTAATGAATTAAATATCGCGTCTAATTTGAAACATTTTGTAAATGTTGGGGACAAAGTTAATGTTCAGGGATTACTCGTTGAAGTTAGGGGTGCACATTATCCTAATTCATTTTATCCTTTAGGGTTTTGTTTTTCTAAAGACGGTGAAAAAGTTTTTTTCGCAGGAAATAGTGCGTTAATGGATTCTTTTTCAAGTATTGATTGTGATGTTGCATTATTACCAATTGGTGGTTCTTCCACTATGGATTTAATTGATGCGGTTCGTGCAACAAAAACAATGAAACCAAAGTATGCAATTCCAATGCACTATAATTCTTTTGATTCAATTAAAGCTGATCCTAATGAATTTAAATCAAGAATTGAAAAAAGTATTTTGAAAACCATTCCAATAATTCTTAAACCCGGTCAAACGTTTAAAACTCCGTAAGCCCACAGAGGCAGGGCGTCCATCTCACTGGAGTTCGATAGGACTTATTTTGGAAATACTGAATCTAATAATTCGTCTGTTCTAATCAAATCTTCTTTTGTTGCAATATCTATGCATGGTCCTTTGCATAATCTATATTCTATTTTTTTTCCTTCTTTTAAATAATTTTTTATTGAATCAACTAATTCATATTCGCCTCTTTCAGAAATAGTTGTTTTTTTTATTGCTTCAAAAAAATCTTTGCTTAATTTGTATACTCCTGCATTAACTAAGTTGCTTGGTTCTTCTCCTGGTTTGGGTTTTTCAATTAGATCAACAATTTTTTTCCCTTCTATTTTTAATACTCCGTATCTCCAAGGGTTTTGTACTTTTCTTGCTAGGATAATTCCGTTGAATGAATCAAATTCATCGTCTTTCATTAGTGTTTTGTAATTTTCAGTTTCAACTATGACGTCTCCGTTTGTTATTAAAAAATCTGAATCAATGTAATTTTCAACTAGGCTTATTGCGTGTGCTGTTCCCTTTGGTTCTTTTTGTACAAAGTAGTTTAGTGGTACTCCATTAAATTCTGCGCCGAAGTGTTCTTCGATTACGTCTTTTTTGTAACCTACAATTAAATGAATTTCTTTAATTCCTGCTTTAATTAATCTTTCAAAAATTTGTTCCAACATTGGCTTTCCTTTTATTTCAGCCATACATTTAGGAATCTCATCAGTTATTGGTTTTAACCTAATTCCTCTTCCGGCTGCAAGTACAACTGCTTTCATGTTCTAAATATGTAACAAAAGAATATATACATTAGCGTTGAAGGGAGGCGAAATTAGAACTTTGTCGGATTTTATTTTTGAAAATATGGTTTTGCCATAAATATTATTACTAATCCTATTCCTTGGAAAACGGTTTCAAAGATAAGTACATTTGGAAAGAGGTAAGTTGTTAGAAAAATGATTTGTATTGCTAGGCTCAATAAATAACCCCATTTTTGTCTTAACAAAAAACCTAGAAAACCTATTGCTTCTCCGTAAAGTAAAATATCGCCCAATACACCGAACGGCAAAAATACCCTTATGGTGAATCCAGTTACGGTTGCGTATCCAATTAAGAGTAGGGAAATAAGCCAAAACAACCTGGAAGAAAACATTCAAATAAAAAAGTGTTTCAAAGGATAAAAACGTTTTCAAAGAGGCGAAAGGGAAAGAGAATATATTAGTTAGCGTTGAAGGTTTTTTTTTAGAATTGGGTTCGGTTTTTATCCGCCCAAGATTTCGCTGAAAAAGTCGCCTATTGCTTGTGCAACTCCGCTTACTACTTCACTTACTGAGTCAATGATGTTCGGACTTCCTTGTTGTTCTTTATGTTGTTCTTCAAGCGGAATCCCTGGGCCAGTTCCAGGATTATCACCAAACTTTGAGGAAGCATCTTTACATTCAACATCAACAATACATTCGTAGCCCTCGCCTGAATCCCCCATCATTGGTTTTCCGTAACAATGTTCGCATGTTTCACAGGCTTTTTCTTTTGCAGTTAATTGTTCGTCGTTCAAACAAGGTCCATTGTACAAGTAAACACATTCTTCTGCACAAGTCTGGCAAATAGAGTTTCCTGTTTCTCCTTCTTTCCCCCCTGAACAAGTTGTTCCTGGTGCAAGTTTGTCAACACAATCTCTAATACATTGTTCTGCTTCATTTTTTGCTTCTGGTTCTTTGATCATATCGCATTCTTCTTCACAACTTTCTTGATAACCAGTTTGACAATCAAAATCAAATTTATCACAGTTTCTTTCAACACATTCTTCCATACATAAAATTCCTTTGTCTGGGATTTCATTTGCTTTTTCAGGGTCGCATTTTTTGAGGCAAATATCACTTTCAGGGCCATCCATACATTCAACTCCTCCAATACAACCTTCTTCTTCAACACAAGATTGCATACACTCTTGAATTTCTTGGCTTGGGCCAATTGTTTCATGACCATCATATTCTTCTGGTGGGCTTAGGGATGCAAACATTGTAGGGTTTAAAAGAAATTCACCTATAGAAAAAACAGTAAAAGCTAAGACAAAAAAAACTACAACCATTCCAAGTTTTTTGAAACTACTATTAATCATGCAAATACAATGAAATAACTTAAATATTAAGTTTGTGTGTGGATTTTCCCAAGTAATTTATACTTCTTTATTCAATATTTTGGCATGGGAAAAGAATTAATTATTTTGGTTTAATTCCCAAAATAAATTAATGATTGTAAAAAACAAGGAGGAATATGTTTGAAAAAAATTATTTTGTTAGTTTTGGTGGCATTATTTGTTTCAGGTTGTGGCGCTCCACAAGAAAAAGGTTTGAGTATGCAGGATGCAATAGTAATTGAAGCAGATAATGAAGACATGGGAGTAGGTATGGAGTATGATTGGTTGCAGATTAATGGTTGTCCAAACAATAGCGGGGTAATTAATGTTGAAATGCAGGAACTTGATTATGATGCTGCTGGTGGGATTTATGATGTTCTTTATGTGATTTGTAATGATAAAACTGAAAAAAAATATTATTTCAACATAGATTCTTTTTTTGGTAAGTGGGAGTAAACGAAAAAGTTGAAGAGTACAGTCATTCTTCAAGATTGAGTGGTTGTTATTTTGGAGGATTATACAAAATTCCTTGCGAATAATAAATTGTAATTTGATTTACTTGCAATTAATGAAGTTGTTCAGTATTAAAAAAAATTATATACTACTTTAATGTAAATAAAATCATGAAAAAAACTATTGTTCTTGTTTTGGTTACATTGTTTTTGGCTGGTTGTTCTGAACCAGTTCCAAGTGAACTTCCGGAAGATTTTGAAGTTAATTATTATTCTGGCGCAATGCATATTGAATGGGGGACAACAAAGTTCACGGCAAATGCTTTAGGCGAAGCCTCATTGGTTGAATCCAAAGAGCTTGTTGAAACAACCAAAAATTTTACAGTAACTAATGAAGAGTTACTTGCAATTTATGCTACTGCAACGAAAAACAATTTCTTTTCACTCAATGAACTTTATGAAGATCTATTTATAGTGGATGGTGGTTTTAGTGAAATTGAACTTGTTGTTAATGGAACAAGAAAAAAAGTAAAGATGATTAATGTTGATAATTATTCTTTCAGTGAAGTTGAAAGAGAAATTGTTTTACTTATTAATTCAAAGAGGGCTGTAAAATGAAGAGTAAGGCTATTTTTGTTTTGGTTACAATAATTGTATTATCTGGTTGTTTTGAACCAGCGGAACCAAATTTTTTCAATGGTATTGAAACAGCATTGATTCCAGAAGATTGTGTTGAGTATAAAGAGGATGTTTGTGGTTTGTTTGATTGCATGGTTGATTCTTGTTGGTGTAAGGAAAGCCCTGACCAAATTTTGTTGGAAGGAAGAACAACCGTTGCAAATGAGGAAGATGCGTTGAATGCTGTTAAAAATTTTATTTTTACTCCTTATGCTACTTTACCTGAAGGAATAGAAATCGAAAATGCAGTCAAAATCAACTCTGTTTTTTATAATGTGTTTGTGAACAATGCTTTTGGCGAAGAGGATGTTTACACCGTAGCTGTTGATGGAACAATAATTCAAACAGTTTGTGGAGTTTGAATAAATAAATTATTCACAATTCAATTTCCATTAAATCTTTTGCTACAATAACGTTGTGGAATTCTTTTCTTGCTTCGTTTTCGAATTTTTCGTTTTCTTTGTGTCTTGCGCTTAAATGAAATAAAATTAATTTTTTTGCTTTTGTTTTTTTTGCAATTTCGCCTGCTTGTAGTGCAGTTGTGTGAAATGTTTCTTTTGCTCTTGAGCTTAGTTCGTTCAAGAATGATGCTTCGTGAATTAATAAGTCTGAATTTTCTATTGCTTTATGGTAACTATTTATTGGAAGAGTGTCAAATATAAATGAAATTTTTAATCCTTTTTTTGCTTTTTTCTTGTCAATTACGTCTTCTGGTTTGATGGTTTTTCCATTTATTTTCAAAGTTTTTCCTCGTTGTAATTCACTAAACATTGGGCCTATTGGTACGCCTAATTTCATTGCTTTACTACGATTAAATTCACCAAGTGTATCTTTTTCTTTGAAAATGTATCCAAAGCAACTTATTTCATGTTTTAGGGGTATTGCTTCTACGGTAAAAGTTTCTTTTTTAAGTATAATTCCTTTTTTTGTTTCTATAGATTTTACTTCAAATCCTGGTTTGAGCATTGCAAGGTTCAGCATTGATTCTACTACTTTTTCAACTCCTTTTGGGCCATATACTGTTAGTGGCCAATCTCTTCCATGGATATTCATTGTTGCAAAAAGTCCGCCTAATCCTAGTATGTGGTCTGCGTGTAAGTGGGATAAGAAAATATGATTTATTTTTAAGTAGCTTGTTTTGGCTTTCATCATTTGTCTTTGTGTTCCTTCTGCACAATCAAATAGTAGCCATTCTCCTTCGGTTCTAAGCGCAATGCTTGTTAGGTTTCTGTTTTTTGTTGGAGTGCTTGCACTTGTTCCAAGAAAAACAATTTTTATTTTATTACTCATTTACTATACCTTGTTTGGAGAGTATTATTAATATTCTTTTTTTAAAATTTTTAGTAAAAAAAGCATTTTTTTCACTTCACCGTCACATATTTAATATTGATTCTTATATAGTATAAAGTATGCCTAATTTTTTAAAACTCAAGTCCACTAAAGAGGTTCCAGTTTCTAAATTACTTCTTGGACAAATCATTGGGCAGGAAAAAACTGTTGAATTAATTAGAAAAGCAGCTATTCAAAAAAGAAATGTTTTGCTTGTTGGTTTGCCTGGTACTGGTAAGTCAATGATTGCTAAAGCAATGTCTGAAATAATGCCGCTTAAAAAATTAACAGATATTTTGATTTACCCTAATTCTGAGGATATGAATAATCCTAAGGTTAAGGTTGTTATTGCAGGACAAGGAAAAAAAATTCTTGATGCGGCTAGAGTTAATGCGCAAGCTCAAGAAGATAATGCTCGTTTGTTAAGTCTTATTTTGCCTTTTGGTTGGTTTATTTTGAATTATGTTATTTGGTCTTTTGGTTTCATGCCGGATATGATTTATGCGGCTACTCTTATTCTTGGTGGATTTTTAATGATTGGTTTTGCACTTGGTTCACAAATGAAAATGAAATTAGGAAATGCAACGCCTAAACTTTTGATTAATAATGCTAAAAATAAAATCGCTCCTTTTTTTGAAGGAACTGGCGCAAGAGCTGGTTCGCTTCTTGGAGATGTTAGACATGACCCTCTTCAAAGTGGTGGTCTTGGTACTCCTGCACATTTAAGAATCGAACCCGGGATGATTCATCGTGCTTCTGGAGGAGTTTTATTTGTTGATGAAATTGCTACGTTAACTCAAAAATCTCAACAGGAACTTTTAACTGCAATGCAAGAAAAAAAGTATGCTATTAGTGGTCAGAGTGAAATGTCTTCTGGCGCTATGACTAGAACAGAACCAATTCCTTGCGATTTTGTTCTTGTTGCTGCTGGAAATTATGAGGACCTTGAAAAAGTTCATCCTGCTTTGAGAAGTAGAATTAGGGGTTATGGTTATGAAGCTTATATGAATATGGACATGAATGATACTGAAGAAAATAGAAATAAAATTATTCAGTTTGTTGCACAGGAAGTTAGAAATGATAAACAAATTCCTCATTTTTCAATGCCTGCAGTTGAAGAAATTATTTTTGAAGCAAAAAAACGTGCGGGTAGAAAGAACAAATTAACTTTAAAGCTTAGAGATTTAGGTGGTTTAATTAGAGCTGCTGGTGATGTCGCAAAACAAAAAAACCATGCGCTTGTTTCGGTTCAAGATATATTTGAAGCAAAAATGTCTGCGAGAACTCTTGAACAACAAATGGTTGACAAGATGATTGAAAATAAACGCGATTATGATGTGTATCATTTTACTGGTTCTGCTATTGGTAGAGTAAATGGGCTTGCTGTAATGGCTGATGGCGACGCTGGATTAATAATGCCTATTGAAGCAGAGGTTTCTCCTGCTCAATCTAGTAAAGAAGGGAAAATCATTGCTACCGGTAAACTTGGGGAGATTGCTAAGGAAGCAGTTCAAAATGTTTCAGCTATAATAAAAAAACTTTCTGGAAAAGATATTTTTAAACAAGATATACACATTCAATTTTTACAATCTTATAGCGGGGTTGAAGGAGATTCTGCTTCAGTTAGTGTTGCCACAGCAGTTGTTTCAGCATTAGAACAAATTCCAATTAAACAAAATCTTGCAATGACTGGTTCACTTAGTGTTAGGGGTGAAGTTCTTCCGATTGGTGGAGCTACTGCAAAAGTTAGTGCTGCAATTGAAGCAGGGTTTAAGGAAGTAATTTTACCTAAATCAAATCTTGGGGATGTTGTTTTATCAAAAGAAAAATTAAATAAAATAAAAATTATTCCTGTGTCTACTTTGTCTGATGTTATTGAAAATGCATTTGTTAAAAGTACAAACAAAACAAAGCTTTTGACAAGTTTAAAAAAAATAATTAAAATTGGTATGTTTAAAGAAATAACAAAAAAAGCAATTGTTTCTAATTAATTTTTTTTGTATGCTTAGGTTACTTGTACTTTTCCTTCACTAAATAAGAATTGTCCTTTTTTCAATTTTATTAATTTGTTTGTTTTTTTGTGTTTGTAAGTGATACTTTCTTTTCTGATTATTGTTTCTACTAGCCCTACCCATTTTCCGGTTTTGTTATATACTGGTAAACCAACTAGTAGGTTTGTTATTTTTTTGCTTAGGTCTAGCGTTTGTGAAATCTTGTAGGTTATTACTGCAAATACAAAACTTAGTAATACGTTTATTCCAAACCAAGTTAAGTCTGCGTAAGGTTCTCCGACAATTACTTGTCTGCTTGCATCAAGTATAAACCAAATAATGAATACTGCGGCGCCCGAAACAAAATATTTTCTTAGGTAATATGCTTTTTTTAGTTGTATTGCATCAACGCTTTTTCCAACTAAAAATGAAATCGAACTTAATGTAAGGAATAGTAATACTTGTCCTATTGCTGATGAGCTTCTTAAAAAAAGGGTTTTTTCAATTGAATTAAATTCTACTATTGTTGCCCATGCACCTATGAAGAATAATAATATTGTCATTAAGTAAAATGGAAAGCTTACTCTTTGTAGGGACATGCTTTTTGTTACTGTTGAAATTGTCTGAGCTATTTTTTCTTCTAATCCAGTCCCTTTTAAAATTAAGTAACTTCCAACTACCAGTAGCATACTTTGGAAAAATAATTTTTCGGAATTAAATACTGCAAGTATTCCCCATAATAAAACAATTAATCCAGGTACAAGAATGAATGTTCTTGCAAAATCTGGGTCTCTTAAAGCCTGTTTTATTGTGTAATAAGTGCTTTCTACTTCTGACGCTTGTTTTACAATAATTGTTTCTTTTGAAATTATTGGAGCTCTCCCTTGTAGTAAAGGAATTACTTGGTCATCTTCTGCACCATCTGTTACAAGTACAAATCCAGTTATTGGAAATTTTTCAAGTACAACAGTTAGTTGTTGCATTATTTTGTAATCTGATTCAAAACCGGTTTTTCCATATCCTGTTAGAACAACGACTTCTGCAGCAGAATATTTTTTTACTTCATCAAATTTTTTTACTGCTCCAAAAATACTATTTGTATCTGAATCAGTTGGGTCTTTTAGTGCAAGTTGTACTGCGGCATTTATACAATCGTTTCTTCCAATAATTGGGCCTTCTACATTTGCCTTTTTTCCTAAATCATTATCTCTGTCAATACAGATTACTAATAAATATTCTTCTTTTTCCATTTTGTAACAACTCGAAACCTATTTATATGATTTACTTTCTTTATTAATAATAGTAGTGTAAATACTATAATTATTTGGTTTGGGGATTTTAATGGCTAATGACGGATTCAAACAACTCATTTTTATTATTCTTTTATCTGTAGTGGTTACAATCATTTTTATTCTTTTAAATAACTCTACTTTGATAGTTGAGAACATAGGGGTTATTGCACTTATTTTGATTTTTTTTACTTTAATTATTAAGTATGATTATATTCTTCAATTAAAGGATTATGAAAGGGCTGTTGTGTTTACTCTTGGAAAAGTTAATCGAGTGGCTGGTCCTGGTTGGGGTTTAGTTTTTCCTCCTTTTGAATCAGCTACGCAGGTTGATTTGAGAACAAAAGCAATAGATATTCCTAAACAAGATGTTATTACTCAGGATAATATTGAAGTTACTATTGATGCAGTTATTTATTTGAAGGTTAGTGGCGATAAAGAAGCAGTAATAAATAGTGTTACTAAAGTTGATAATTATGTTAATGCTTCAAAGCTTTTTGTAATTGGTTTAATTAGGGATAAAGCTGGTTCTCTTGAACTTACTGAATTAATTTCTCAAATTGAAGACCTTAATTTAAGTTTGAAAGAAGATTTAACAAGACTTGCAGAAAAATGGGGAGTTGTTGTTGAAGAAGCAACAATAAAAGACATCAGTATTCCTAAAACAGTTATTCAGGCTATGCACGAACAGAAAGCAGCAGTTCAAAGAAAACTTTCTCGAATGGAATCTGCAAAAGCACAGCAGGCAGAAATTGAAGCAGTTAAAGCTGCAGCTGAAACTTTAAATGATAAAGCACTTGCGTATTATTACATTAAAGCACTTGAAAAACTTGGAGAAGGAAAAAGTACCAAGTTCATTTTTCCAATGGAATTAACTAAATTAGCTAGTTCTCTTTCTAAAGGCGACATGTCTAATACAGATATTGAAGGATTGTTAAAAAAGTATAGTCCTTTGCTTAAAGAACTTGTTAAGAAAAAGAAGTAAGTTATTTTTTATGTCTAATTTTTCTTATTCTATATCTAACTGACGGAATGTAAAGTATAAAGTATAGTATTGCAAAGGCAATTATTCCTGCCATTGCTATTTCCATGTAGTTAAATATTGCAGCTGTTTCTATGAATGCTCCAATGAAGAGAGTTAGTGTTGCAAGTAATAGTAGTAATAGTGTATCAATGAATACAATTCGTAGTTCATGAGGTAAAAATTTCTTTTTTGAAATTGTCGTGGAAATTATTCCTCCCGCTATTGCGGCTATGAAGTAAGCAAGTACTTCAGGAATTCCATGAGGTAAGTAACTTATGGCTCTTATAAGTCCTGATTCCATGCTTTTAGAAGTTATTTCTAATCCAATAAATATTCCTATTACTGATGCATTCCAACCCAATAAGAAAATCGCGCCTGCCC
>Ga0207997_1000720_pt1 | contig 16864 bp, 34 predicted proteins | sample AntAceMetag02UKN_FD_184777 | JGI IMG/M metagenome (GOLD analysis project Ga0207997, IMG submission 184777) | Saline lake microbial communities from Ace Lake, Antarctica - Antarctic Ace Lake Metagenome 02UKN (SPAdes) (version 2) | ecosystem: Environmental > Aquatic > Non-marine Saline and...
TTAATCCAAGTTTCTTTTTATTGATTGCTTTAATCATTTCTGGTTTTGACAGCTTACGTCTTAACTTTAAACCATATTCTTTCAAAGCAAATTCAAGCAATTCAACTTTTTTCATTTGTGTTAAGTTTTTTGACATGTTTCTCTCCAACTATGTTCTATTCCTATTACCAAGGTTAAACGCAAACATGATGGCACGTGGACCAACAAGCTTGGTTACAATGTATCTTTCACCATCTAGTAAATGATTATACTCATCAACTGGTATATTCATTGAATTACCCAATTTATCTTCTTTCCATTTATAGTTACGCTTTTCTTTTATTAAGTTGTCAGAATCAGCATATACATGGCAAAAGTATTGCTTTACCACATTGATGCCGTGATTTATTGAATCTTTACCTTTTCGACATTCAACAATATTCCAACCTTCACGCCTTATTTCTTCAATAGACTTCGGCTCTGCCGAGTCAGCACATATAATATCATATTCAGTGACTCCCACTGAGGTCAATTTTTTACAAATATCTTGATTTGTTAAACAAGTCTCATAGATCTTTTCTCTGACCCACATTTCTTCAGTATCATCATTAATGCCAATTTCAATCAAACCAGTGGGTGCATTTGAGTAACCAAAGTCAAGACCATAACCATGATAGTCGAAAGTTTTCTTGTTTGGCCATGGTTTAGATGTTACTGCCCAGTTAAAGCCTTCAACATATACTTGACCCTTTGGTGAGCCCCACATACCAAGTGCATAGATCTCGTACCATGTTCTATCTTTATCACGAAGACCAACAATAATACCTTTCTGGATATCATCAAGAAATTTATTATCTTTGTAAGTTGTTAATAATGTTGTAGCATGGATCTTAATAATTTTACTTTCGATGTTAAATACTTTTTCAAGTCGACGGTATCGATTTGTGCTATTTATTCCATGAATAACTTGAATATCTTCTCGATTATCAATATCAAAAAACTCTTTTTTTAACCATGGACACTCTACAGGATTAAAGCTTATACATAATTGAAGGTATGTGTTATGATGGCCTCTGAGACGTAAATCCAATTGCAAGAAATCTGAATGGTCAAACTCAGTAGCTTCTTCCATCCATATTGATGTCAAACCCTCAATTGATTTAATCTTCATTGGATCATCAAGACCAGAACATATGATCTGTGAGCCACCAGAAAACTTAAATACCATCTCAGTCTTATTGACAGAAACATATGGAGCAAGGTTCCATAAGTCAACATAGTCTTGAATGAGTGTAAATACAGATTTTCTAACAGCTGGTGAAGTTTTACGAAGTGCAAGTATCTTATGTTTAATACCACGAGACATGCCCACGATAATCCGCACCAGATACTTCTGCACAATAAAATGAGATTTACCAGAACCAGCTCCACCGAATAAAACCAAATACCTATCACGGTTTTTATACAATGGATAGTATACACCATTTGTAGCTTCCGGTAGATTTTCTAGGTTTACTTCAACCGGAGCTGGTACTGAGATTCTACTCATCTAGAAACTCGATTACTCATGGATTCAATTATTTTAATAAGTGTTAGACACTCGGCACATAACTCTTCCAAGTTATCAATGCAGTCTTCAGCTATAACATTTACTACAGTTAAATCGGGTAAAGGTGTAGCATGTAGTATCACTCGGTCACGATTAATTCTAGATAAATTACGACTTACTAATTCTTTTGATTTTTTCTGTGCTCCTTCTATATCCATTATATCTCTCCATCATTCAAGCCAGCAGGCAAATTAACTTGGACAATTGGTAGATCACCAACAGTTGGCATCTTACCATACTTATCTGGCATGATCTTCTCCATCAACCACTTTAAGTTAGATGATGCAGTTTTGTAGTCACTGTCACCTTCAGCTTTGTCCGTTATATTATGTAGTTTTTGTATATATGAAGCTTCAAATAAGCTTTTGAATTGTGCTTTGAGAATTGCAAGTTTCTCATTAAACGTGATTTGTTCCCCCATGATGAAGAGGGTACGTTCTTTAGCTTTATCGTCTTTTATTCTTGTACGGAGTACTCTGACACCTACGCCAATTGCTGATGCAATTTGCTTATCAGCAATACCATGCATCCACAGTAAGCAGCATTGTGATACTTGCTCATCAGATAATGTCTGTATTCTACTCATAGTCTCACATCCAAATATAATATCATTTTGAAGATATTATAAATCGAAGTAAGAAATTTTACAGTAATATAATCTGTTTAGTTTGTTGAGTGATATGTGTACTCATAACAGATTATATGTTTTGTGGACATGTCACCATAGACACCCTCTTATTCTATCCACACACGAATGCCATTACTGGCAAGTATGAATACTAATTCTCTACGGTCTTTTTCATCTTTAATTTCTAGCTTAACTAGCATTGTTTTAAGCTCACTCATGATTTTCTCCAAGAAAAATAAAAAGTGTGGGAACAAGCAACAACAGTAGTATCATTATAGGGAAGTAACTGTCATCTACACCACACACTAGATTGAAAGAACTGAACTCGATTTATCAAAATGAACATTCATTCCAACAACTGACCGTAAAATCTGAGAAAATTACAATATGAGTTCAGTTCTTATATTAAAAAGTAAGGGAACAAGCAACAACGGTGTTGAGATCTTTTCAGTAAGAAGTAACCGTTAGTCTTTCACCATCTACAATTTTAATGGTCGAGTGTCTTTGAGGGAGAAAGCGAGATATTCAACACTCGACCGAGGTTCTTTGCCAAGCTGATGGCATAATGTATGTATGTATTGAACATCATTGAATAGTAGAAACAAGAAAATAAACAGAACGTAAGGAGAATCCGCTATTACCAACTTGGCAGAATTGTCGAGAAGACTCAGCGCAGGTTTGGCTATAATCCGGTACCGGCAGTGGTTTATATTGTAGATACAGTATACTCAACTTATGGCTGGTTTTGATGTCGCACTAGTATGTAGCTGTGTATCACAACTTAGCGAGGGTATTTTCCAGCGTCATGTGACTCATGTCACTTAACTGGGTCTTCTCAATTTCGATATTAAATTGTTAAAGAACAATATAACTTTTAGTCAATGAATCTCTCTCAAGGATGTCAATCAATTAATATATAAACAATATAACATATAGAGAAACCCTTGTCAAACATAAAATAATATTTTGGGACACTTTTTTAGAAATCATCAGCTAACCAATGTTTTCACTGTTAATAACGTCACTGAGAATTTCTAACTTATCCTCAACATATTTAAGTACTGCTTTATCTTTATCCTTATCTTTGTTTTTTTTGATATATACTAAGACATCATCAACTTGATCTTTTATTTTTTTATTTTTCATATTATGTTCCTATGTACTTAATTCTACTGAATTTAGCTGTGGATAAGACCATGTCATCCACTTATGGCAATTACACCGTTTATGCTCAACTGTATTTGCAGTCTCAACGGTTTCACCACATAGACATGTCCACAGGACTATTGGGTATTGAGCACATAAATCAGCTCGTGCTTTTGCTTCATTTTCTGGTTCTTGTATCATTTCTCATTTCCTTAATTATTGTATTAACAATATCATGATAACACCATACATACACTTGCTCAATCCACTTATTTTCAGGTGGGTACAATTTATTACACATCATTACTCCACTATTCAAAACTTTGTTATATGCTTCATTATATATTTCATCTACTAAATCTAAGATATATTGAGGAACTTCATTCAAATCTATCCCATGATGATACAAATCCGATTCTAAACTCATATTATCCTCCAAATTGTGGTCTTTCACAGTCTGGATCATGGGCGTCACAATTACAAGTTCCATCCAGACAATTTGGTGGTTTTAACGCTTGCTTAAGCTGTTTTCTCAATTCAAGGTTCTTTTTTCTTACTTTTCTCAATTGCTTCCGTAATTTATCCACTTCATCGAAATACTCTTCGACATGGTCGGCCGGAATCTGCAAATATGAATTTTTCTTAACCCATTTGCCAAAAGCAATATAATGATCTTTTCTACTAAACATAAATCTTGGTCTACTCCTCACTACACTCATTATGAGCATACCTTTCAGTTTGAGTCATACAATCACAAAAGTACTCATCACCATACCCATTAGAAACAAGTCCATCACCAGTACAGTTTCGCTCAGAACATATACGAAGTCCAAGAAACTCACGAACTTTCCAATATAAGTCTTCATGGTGTGCATTGCTTATAAAATGATGGTCATAAAATTCTTGGATAATTTCCTTGGCTTCTGCTAGGTCTCCACACACGAGGCATATGCCGGGTGTTACAGGGTAGTCTCTAGCTTGTTTTGCAATTGACTGCTTCATATGCTCAGAACCAGATCCTCTATCATAATCATCACTATAATCTTCTTCTTCACTTGACATAAGTTACCTCATTCTTTGGTTTAAATTTTCCACACCATTCATAACCACGAGTTTGTACTGGCCAATCAATAGTTTCATATCCATCAACTATGCGCCGTTCTACCGGGGGACATTCACGACAATTACCAACTGGACTAAATGAACAACCACTAGATGCTATTCGTAATTGCCAGAAATGGCAAACTTCACAACAGTCTTTAATCTTCTTCGTTTTCATCATACCTCTTTGGAGTCATTGTTTCATTTAAGTGCTCAATATGGTAATGCTGGATCATAAGCAACGCTAATGTTTTGAGAAGTCCTTTGACTAAACATGTTATTGCCATATCTGGTAAATCATTCTTTACAGCTTCTACAAAAGTCGGAATATCAATCAATTCATACTTTGGTGCATAGTAACACTTTCCCATGCCTTCATAATGGACACATGTTTTTGGACTACATTCCGGACACTCTTTACCTTCTTCACATTTTCCATCTGTAGTATTTTTAATTTTTATTGGGCCATTAGCATCATAACCTTCAAATTCTTCATTATTCATAATCAACTCCATCATGTATAGTACCAATTACTGTACATGAATAATAATAGTCCTGCAGTAATAATGTATTAACTAATTTCTCTGAGTGTATCTCACCACCATATATCGGCGAAGATCTCACTTCATAGTCATCCGAGTCATATGATGGGCATTCAGGACATTCAAGCTTTACAATGTCACCTTCATACATTGGTTTTTGTAATTTGTCTGATACTGTTAGATATTGGCCAATAGTTTGTTTTATAACAGCAAACCAATAACCAAATATCAACTCACCACCACAATGTGCTTCGCCAGTCTTACTTTCCGGTCCACCAATGTATCTATACGGAAGTATGAAATATCGGTCGTGTTTTATCACGAGGCTACCATGCACCCAGTCGCCTGGAGTTATGTTAGCTGTTCCACTTCTATTCATATTGTTTCCACTGGATAATATTTTACCACGAAAATCCATAAATGGAAAGTCATTATTCATTTTTGTCTCCTTGTAATATCCAGTATGGTTCTTGTACATCTGAGTATGGACATCTAACTGGTTTAGCTTTATTTGGATTTACAACAATAAGTGTGCATGGGCAACAATCATTAGTAGAACAAGCATCACATTTGAATATATCTATGTACATAATATTTCCCCTATTGGGCTGCAATAATAATAATACGTCTAAGGTTTAAAACGATAAAAACTCTTAGGACTTCTCATGAAGTATCGATACACTTCAACTACGAACACGAAAGCCCCGACAAATGTAAGAATGAAATAGAGCGGCATCCGTATCATACGTGCAATTTCATTAATGCAGCCTGACCGGGCTTTAATAAACGGTATAAGCTTGTAGTCTGTAAACTCATATGAGCATATTACATAAACAATATTAAATACCATATAGGCTATTAAAAAATTAATGTGCATGTTTTTTCTTACTTCTAGTTTTACAATCAGAACAAAATACTAATACTTTAGGTTCAAGTTCAGTTTCAGGTTTTCGTCGTAAAAGGATTCTCATAAACTTATTCATTTTAATAATTCTGCTTTCAGTAATAAATATTCTTCTTCTTCCATTCTGTACCCATCGAGTACACGGTCAACAATACCAACAATTGTATCATCCCAATCAACCACAGCTGTTTCACCTATGACAAACAGAATATCTTTGAGATGTTTGATTTCATCAGTAAGAGCATCATATTGAGATTTTCCTATTAAGAATGATTCCATTATTATATTTCCTTTATCATATTAAAGTAAACATGTCGGACTACACTTCGGACATGGACAGGATATCATATGAACACAGATACGTCCCATGTCATCACGGCCAGTACCATGACATGTGGGACATAAGTCATGCAGGCATTGCTGTGGCTGTTGCCCAGGCCATTGTTTATGTTCTGCATTATCACAGTGTGTATGGTCGTCATATCTCATATTACACATATATTAAATCTCCTTCGTCATAACATCATTAATATACGCATTATACAATATAGAGAAATATAAGAATGCTAAAAAAAGTATTTCATGGGACGCCAACAAAAAAAGCCTGGCTAACCCCCGCCAAAATTCAGATATTGGGTGTGTAGGCCATGCACTTCACATATATAGAATTAGGTAGAGGCCCCGGGAAAATCTACAGTAACCATATTCTTTATATGTGAAGTATTATTTTTTAGCCCTTGCGATTTGAATACTGACCCTCAAAAATGTGTACATTTACGATATGAATTCGCGTGAATTAAAACACGACAATGTGTATCGTGTATTATGTCAATACATCGTGACATCATTGTGTATCATGTATGTCGTATATACATATAAAAAAATATGTCACGACGTCGTGACATTGACGTCGTGACATTAACACGAATAACGATATGTATTGTCGTCATTCGTATCGTTTATTGTGAATTAATTTGAATGTAATAAAAATTATCATTATCAATTATGTATTCATAATCGAAATGATTTAATATTAATATGTATTCAACATAACGTAATAATTTCATACGATTTTTATGTTCACAATTAATCGCGTTACATTGTAAATTATTCATGCATTCACAATCACATTGATATTCATTATAATCATGTAATGATTTACGATATTCAACATCATTTAATATGATTGTTTGAATGAATGATATTTGACGTTTATACGTCATATTATTAATATCATGTATCATTGTGTTATCGTCAATTTGTTTAACAATATCAATTAATTTTGTTTGTATCATATTATCGCTCGTTTCATTTATTTATGTTGTAATCGTTTTCGTTTCGTTTATTCACATTTTTAATTCATCATGCATATCGTCAATTAAAAATTGTTTTGCATCATTGAATGAATCGATAATTTTTTGTGTATCGATGTTTTCATCAACATACGTTAATAATTCGATGATATCGTCATCAATTAATATCGATAATATGATATTGATTTTAACAATATCATCAACATAATTAAAAATTATTTCATCGTGTTCACATTGAAAATTATTTGTTTGTATCATATTTATACTCGTTTCGTTATATCGTGTTATCATAATTCGTTTCATATACAATACATTGTTTGTCGCAATTACGTGTTATTGTTTGTTCGATTATATCACATTGACATAATTATTTTTTTACATTGTTTTTATTCGATGTTTTCGTTTCGATTTTTTCGATAATAACGATTTTGTTTTTATCGTTTTTATCGCAATATGTGCGTTTACGTGTCGCACCATAATGATTATTTTTTCGCAATTGTGAACGCAAATATTTGCAAATCGATGATGATGATGATGATGTTTTGATTTTCGCATCATGCAATTTTTTCAACAAATTTTCGATTTTGCAAAATCGTTTACAATCATCAATTAACAATTGACGTTTAACGTCATTTTTTTCGATTTTTAACGATTTGATATTATTTTTCAAATCGTCAACATAAAATTGAAAATTTGAATAATCGATTTTTTGTTTTGAAAAATCGATATTCGCAAAATCATTTATTTTTAATACGTTCAATGTTGATGTTTCATTTTTGTTTTCAATCGTTACAACATTTTTTTCACGTTTCATATTATCACTCGTTTCATTCGCATTCGCGTAATTGTAATTGCGACAAAAAATGCATTGTATATACAATTGTTCGATTTTTTCGCGTCATGTTTTAACAAATTCACATAAACAAAAAAATCACAATATTCAAATTTCAAATAATGATGTTGTTTACAATTTATGATTATATGATATAATCATGAAAATCGTTTTTCGATTAACATAAATATATTATCGTCGATTTTACATCAAATGTCAATTAACAAATTGTTAAAATTTGATTATTTTTTCGTTAATCTTTTAACAAATTGTTAACGATTTTGAACAATAAATTAATATCGAAAATGTCGTGAATTATCGATTGACATAAATCACGATTCAATTTATTTGTTTTATCGTAAATATACAATTGATTCAATGTTTACGACATTGTATATACAAAATGTCGCCTTTTCGTACATTATTTTTCAGGATTGTCGATATTGTCGATATTCAATGTTTGAATATATTCAATAATTACATATACAAAATGTCGCCTTTCTGTGCAATTTTTAATTAACGACATTATTGATACACAATATCGCCAATTATGCACATTTTCAATTTCACGACATTGTATATACAAAATGTCGCCTTTCTGTGTAATGTTGATATTGTCGATATTGTCGATATTCAATGTTTGAATATATTCAATAATTACATATACAAAATGTCGCCAATATAATTGTGAGGGCGGCCATGCGGCTTTATGTACACACGGCTGCGAACGAACACACGGCTGCAAACGAACGGATGAAGCAACGACGACGGCCACATGAGAACGATACCCTTGGCCATGGGTTCTAGACCAGTACCACTACCAGTTCCAATACCTTTAGCCAAGGGTAAGGGTCTATTACATTTGGCCGAGGGTACCAGTTCCAATACCAATACCAGTACCCTTGGCTGAGGGTAAAGGTCTATTACCCTTGGACATAGTAAATTACCCTTGGCCAGAAACTAATACCCTTGGCCAGTTCTAGGGCCCTTGGATGTGGTACCTGGTAATAGACCACTGCCAGTTCCAATACCCTTGGACATAGCCCTTGGACATAGCCCTTGGATATAGTATGGACGTAGCCTTTGGCAATAGCCCTCGGACATAGCCCTTGGCAATAGACCAATACCCTTGGATGTGGTACCTGGCCGAGGGTACCCTGTGGTGGGCACTACCCTTGGACATAGATACGGACATAGTTATTAGACGGCCACCAAGCCACTCAGCTGGTCAGCTGATCCCAAGTAAAAGTGGCTACTCAGCTGCATGGTAAGTGCCAGTAGTTTTTGGCTTTAAAGCCGCATGGGAACGAACATAAAAATAATACACGATATTTTACATCGTGTATTATTCAAAACATAAAAATGTTATTTATGATTAATGTAATAATCATTTGTAATATAATCATTATATTGATATATCATATTAATCAAAACGTCAATTTTCGATATTGTAAAATCAACATCGTCATCGTGATTGCATTCAAATTGAAATGATAATGAATTTTCATCGGATGGAAAGACATCATCATTTTGTGTATATTCGACAAATAAATCATGTGTCATTTTTAATATGCGATATAATTTATCGATATTGAAAAAAATGTGTTCATTATCAACATTGATATATAAATTATTATGGTGACAAAATTGTTTCATTGATTTTGATATGTCATTAAAATAATACAACATTTGTTCGTATGATATTAAATCGATTTCATGTGGATTGATTTTTGACATTACATCATAAAAATGTTTTAAATCATATGCACGGATAACAAATGTTTCATCATAAACATCATCGATTAAACATTGTTTTGCATCAGCCAATTCGTTTATCATTTTTGTTGATTTTGTTTTCAAGCCGTTGTTTTCATTGATGTCAATTACAAATCGAATATCATCGTTTAACATCGACAATATTAAATTGATTGTTGTAATATCACGATGGCAATATTCGATATGTTTTCGACATTGTACATTCATTCGAGCCGCGTTTGATTCGTTTTGTTTTTGAATCGTTTCATAATCATTCATAATCATTCCATCCATTCATTCATTTAAACAATAAATATCGAATAATATCGATGTGTATATTATCATCAATTTGACGTAATACATCAATACAAAAATAAAATGGATGGATATATATATACATACATGGCCATGCGGATCGAAAGCTTTAAGAATGAGAGTAGGCGCAAGTAGCCATCGGGCTGCAAAGATAAATGTACACGTGGCTATAAAGATAAATGGCCATAGAGCTGCACGGGAACGAGCAAACGAGAACGGCTTTAGAGCTGCACGGAAACGAACGTGAAAACGAACACACGACAACGAGCCGCATGTTCATAATTTGATTACATGGTTAATATGTAATTCATTATTTCGGAAAGATAGTCATCACAAATTTGTTCATTGTGGATGGATTTATCATTATCATATTCAAATTGTGATGTATTCCATGCATCTATTCGATCTTGTAAGCCTTCATCATCAATTTCATCGGATAACAGGTCCAAATTTGATTCAATAAAATCATATTTTGTCATCCGTATTTGTTTTTGGAAAAGCTGGATTAATGTGGTTGTTTCATTTGTTTTCATTCCATTCACCTCGTTCATTTAATTAATATTTCAATTTCATTCATATTATTATTATCGACAAATGGATATCATATATCAATTACAAAATAATAAACATGGAATCATTTATGGATTGATTGTTGATTTCACAACGGTGATTGTTTCATTAATTGGCTCGTCACAAATTGACACACACACGGTGACATCAAATAATCGATTTTGTTCATCATTGGTTGAATAGCCAATTTCAATATCATTTTGGTCAATATTAAAATCATCGGACACACATCGTTTAATCCAATTGATTGCATCAATAAACATATGGAATTGATATTGTGCATCGGCGTAATCAAAACAATATGTATGGTGTTTGTGTTCATCATTGTACAAGTCGGCACGGATTTCATTTTCACATTTAATGAATCGGTCAACAATGTTTTGTGCGTCACATGGATATACATCACCATTTGTATCATGCGACATAAAATACATAATGTCCAAATCATTTGTCATCAATTGTAAAATGGTTTCAATATTGCATATGGCGAAATGATATTTTTGTTCACCATTACGTTGTTCATCCACATCATTTGATTCGTTTTGCATCATTTGGTCAATTTCATTTTTGTTTAACATTTCGTTTTCCAATCATATTTAATTAATATTGATGTTTCATTCATATTATTATTATCGTCAATTGGTGAATTAATATCAACCATAAAATAAAATGGATGGATAATTAGTTGGCCATAAAGCTTTATAGATTTAGATGCAGAAATTGGCCATACGGCTCCCAAGCTGCAAGAATAGTATGGCGATAGCTGTGGGGATAGTATGGACATAGATGTGGTACCTGGCCGAGGGTAATAGTATGGCGATAGACGTGGACATAGTATACGGCTCCCAAGCTGCATATCTAATTAGGTATTTGGCCAGGTACATAGAGCCTAACGGAAACGGCTGCACATGTGAACGATAACACATGCAGCCGTGAACGATTGATTATTTTGGTTTAAACCAGCCACATGGGAATTCATCATGGTCAGGATGGTCAGGAATATATATATGACGTTCAATTTCCGTTTGTGTATAATCAAACAATTCTTTCTCGCCTAAATCAACACATGCATTTACAAACATTTCGATATAGGTTGGAAAGTAATCATAATAATCATCATCACCACCCACATTTGGAGCGCGATTGATTAGGTCAGCTGACCAGATACGAATCCAATCATGCATTGCAATTGGATTACCGGACACACAATACAATGTTGAATCGGGGAACTGGACTTCGCCACAAGCGGGCATGGGTGGAGCCCATTTATCCTTCGGGTTAAATACAACATCATTCATCACCACGCGGAGGTCAATTTCATTCGTGCATCCATATATTTTTTGGATGGATTCGATTGCATGATTGATTTCATATCCATTCCACATTGTGCGTATTGAAATCAATGGACATGTGACGATGTTGTATTCGCCATGCCAATCTTCCAATAACAATTCATAATAATCACATTTCACCACACCATTTTGATTCATTTTTTTCATTTCGTTTCCAACCTTTCATTAAATTATCAAATCCAATTCATTCGTTCATATATATATTATCGACAAATGGATGCATTTGGTCAACATAAATATAAAAAAGATGGCAAAATGAATGGTTGTCACATCAAATCACATCATGTCACATCATTATGGTGTATCATAAAACGCACGAGGTTAAACACACAGCGTTTCCAATCATCATTACGTATCATAATGTCACATCAAATTTCATGCCTTGGCCATAAAGCCCGGTGGAACTGCAATAACAAAAAGTACCGTCCACATGTGTCATCACATGCGAACGGCTGAACGAAATGATTTATGTTATCCAATAAAAATACACACCATCACAAATTGTTTCGATTGGCAAAAAGTCAGGATGGTCACCTGCACATCCAATGTTGTCGCCCATCATATCAACAACAACATCACCAAGGTCGTGGTCCCACCATATTAATATTTTGTCGGTGTCAGAGTCATCAAGAGCGAATCGATACAATTCAACACCATCGTAAATTACATACAAGCCTTCATTCCAATAACAATGATACGTTTCGGATGTATCACAATCCACATCGGTCGGTTCAAGTGGGCGCAATGATTGCCATCCATCAATTGCATTAACAACAACCACGTTGACAATCAAGCCAGGCAATCGTTGAAATATAACGAATTTTCCGTTGGCTGTCAATTTCATGATGTCATCAATAAACAATTCCGTAATATCATCAAGTTCGGACCCAAATCCAACCGCGTTTGCATGGTCCCAATTTTTGTTACATTTTGTCATCTCGTTTTCCTTTCATCTTAATTAACATTATCATTTCATTCATATTTATATTATCGACAAATGGAATTCATCGGACAACATAAATATTATAAACATGGATGATTATTTGGATTTGATTAATTTGCCAATGACAAAATCAACGGTATCTGCGGCGATGTCAATCAAATCATCACCAATTGGATCATCAATACAATCAAATTTATTATCACCACATATATGTTGAAATTTGGTTTGGATTTTGGTTTTGTCAATGGCATTTAACATGCGTAACATTGATTCCACAAAATCCAATGATTCACATTCGGCGGCGTCTCCACCAAGCAATTCGCCAACAAAATCATTTATTATTTGGTTAATTTGTTTTTCATTTTTCATTTCATCTCCAATCATTTTATCATTATATACACGTTTCAAACATGATATTATTATCGACAATTGGACGTAATAGGACAACATAAAAGTTAAAAAGTTGGATAAATACATGGATATGCCACGGCCATAAAGCTTTATAGATGAGTTTTTTTTTTTTTATTTACCCGGCCATCAAGCTACCGAGTGACATGGTGGTGACATATTTACTTCGGCCATCAAGCTGTGCAGGCGAACGGTTGAGAACGATAGAAAAAAAAAAAAAAAAGACATGGCAACACAATGTCACCATGTCTCTGAATAGTTTCGATTTGACGGTTTTTACGTTCACGTTAACTTGTGTGCTTATGCACTTTTCTTCTTGGCAGTCTTTGCAATCTTTTCGATGACGTTAACTTTGCCATTTGCTTTATCGAGATACGTTCGTTGTCTCGTGCCACCCCAGTGACCGAGCCGACGAAGTTTTCCACGCAGTCTTGATTTCTCATGACGTGCATCTGACTTGTTCAGCTTAACGAGTAAGGCTGCGATTGCGGCTTTGCGTTCTTTCTCGTTCAACTTAACTTCTTTAGTGGGTTCAGCAGTCTTCGTTACTGCAACATTCGTTTTAGCTTTAGCTTTAGCTTTTGCCATAATCGGATTCTCCAATTCAAGTCAAATCGTTTTCACTATTCTTATGTCAATGAACATAAACACATTATCGTCTATTGGTTAATGTAAGTCAACCACAAAATAAAAATTATGGAGAAATATATTTGATGCCGTTTAGCACATGCTGTGGCCATAAAGCCGTGCAGATACATGGTTATATGGCTAATTAGAAGCATATATACGTACCTTATTGGCTTATATGGCATGAAAACGGCTGAATTAAGCTGCACGAACGGCTGTTTGGGCATTTAGATTGGGAGATACAAGGAAACATACACACTTAGAGATTGGGAGCGTTACCTAATGAGCTGTGTGTGTACAATGCTCTCTTAAAACTACTGTGTGAACGGTTGTTTAGGTATGTGTGAACGAGGCTTTGTGGCTATTTGGCCAGCACCAATGAGTTTAAAAAAATAGCGTGGTGTCAGAAACGAGTAAGAAACGTACACCACGCTAACGAGCATAGCACGTTAATGCTACACTCACAGAAAGGAAAATCTTGTTAACTGAATGCCAACAATTCATATACAGCAAGTGACGATAAGCCGTGTGCCACATGCTCATATACATTTGGACATTCGCATTTGTCAGTTGGATCATTAGGTGCAGCCAAGAATACACAACTACATTCTTCACAGCACATTTCTTCCAACTCGAATCCTTTACCATTACACATGCTTTAATCCTTTCAACTAAAATTATATTAAGTTATCAAATATCATTCAAACTCATTATAACATAAGCATAACAACCAGTCAACTAAAAAATAAAAAATATAGCCACCATTATATTGTAGTACGGAAACTATACTTCTCAATGGATGGATGGCCCCTTTATTCTCAGTTTCAAGAAACCCTTTCTCAGTTAGTTTCAGTTTCAGAAAGGGGTTGGGAATGGGAACTTAACCTATTCCATGCCTTAGTTCGCCCTACCATGTCCTGAATTCCTCAGGTACCTGGGTGAATACATTACCACGTAAACCTTCCAGCACTTCCAGTAGCTCATCAATGCATTCACACACGTCACACCATAGTCTCTGCACAACTTCATCCTTCTCATGTGATGACACACTCAACATAAATTCACATAGCTTATCATCAACATCATTCCATTCATTACAACATGGAGTGTTGCCATTCATACATTTTATTTCTCTACCTTCCGCGTCAAATACATTTGGTACAAGGTTACAACATATATGCTCTGCACCAGAACGAATGCATAGTCCACATTGAGCACTGTCAGTCTCTACCACATACGTTCTCTTCGCCTCAGCAAATTCGTACGGGTCCGCCAAGGATATCATCGTCCATTTCTCGATAGATACATTCAACGCGCTTTCGTCACTCAGTGCCGCTTGTTCTCTGATGTACTTATAACTAAGCCATTTTGTTTTCTTTTCCATAACATCTTTCCTTTCTTTATATTATTTCTTTATTCTACTTCATTCATAAGGACCGTTCCTTCTCTACCACATATTCGGCAACCTATCCCAGGTAATACTTCGATATTACATTTGGCACAAGCCCACCGGTGATAGTCTGCATCCAATATTCTTGATGAGTATCAGCAAATTCTTTACCACACACATCACAAGTGTAAATCACTTCAATCATTATCCAAGTCCTTCCCGAAGATTAGCTAGTATATCTTCTATCTGCTTACACCGTTCCTCATCATTTAAGCTATCATCATCAATAACTTCTTCTATGTTATCCAACGCTTGGGCATATACTAAATATCTACTCATTATTCCATTCCTCTCAATTTCCAATACAGCATATATATCCTACGTAAAGTTGATATAGTCCATTTGCTACAACTGTATAAAACTCTTCTATGTACTCATACATAGCTTCAGTTATTGTTTCATAATCAAGGTCAGAAGCATGTTGGGGTATTATGCCATCTTCAATTACTTCCATATTATCAGTAATGGTATCTCCATCCTGTAATATATCTTGAAGCATGATAAGAACTTTCCGTCTAATATATGTTTTAGATATTTGCATATCAGTACCCTTTCTTCCAATGCTTTAACGCCTCATTGAACTCATTTACACTTATAGGCTTCGGGCACGGTTCCTGGGGTACTGCACCAATAGCAATCACATCATCCATGTAATTAACTTCAATACTATACCCTAGCTCACATTCTGCATCATGTGTAAATGCACGGCAACCATTACATTTTCGTTTTTGTTTAAGCTGCATCGAATTCCATCACTTTCATTAAGTTAAGTAAGACTTCTATTGCTACCTGTGCATTTTCCCATGTATTAATAATATGTTTATCTTTATCTACTGGCTGCTGATTTTTGGGAAGAAGCATACTGTTGGCATTCTGTACACAGTGTACTATCTTCCTCACACTACGAAGGGCTACATTACACATTGACCATTCAGTACAACATTCAAACGTACGGCTATGGCATGATTCAGACAGTGGACATTTAAAATCACCATGCAGTAGTTTATACATACATAGTCCACACCACTCAATGCCAGTGCCAATTTCATTAGCATCAGAAGCTCGTACATATTCAATTGGTCCATTGACAATAATAGATTCCCATTTGTATATTGAGATGGCAAGTGCTGAATCTTTACTCATGCTCGCAGCCGCCTTCACATCTTTTTGTGTTACCAATTCCATCATGTTCATTCCTTTCTCAGCTTACGTAACTGTTCATAGTAACAATTCACTTGTCTGTTCAATTCCTCATTATCCTTACTCAGTTTCGCAATTCGTCTTACTAATCGTTTCCTTGTCTTGAACCAATTTAGCAGCATCTCTTGACTCCTCATACAATTTAAGGTTTAATACATATATTTGCATTGCTTGACGAGCAGGCAATACG
>Ga0207997_1000721_pt1 | contig 16860 bp, 22 predicted proteins | sample AntAceMetag02UKN_FD_184777 | JGI IMG/M metagenome (GOLD analysis project Ga0207997, IMG submission 184777) | Saline lake microbial communities from Ace Lake, Antarctica - Antarctic Ace Lake Metagenome 02UKN (SPAdes) (version 2) | ecosystem: Environmental > Aquatic > Non-marine Saline and...
TGTGCTGCAGACTTGAGTATGACTAGGACACCACAAACCGCAATAACCGAACCTGTAGCCGGTGATTCTGAAAGGGATGAGGAGATTAAAATATGGGTTTCTGTGTTTGTAATGCTTGTAGTTGTGGCTGTACTAGCCGCTAACAAAAAATAAACCCTTTTATATTCATATTTAAGTTAATTTCAACACATAATATACTTAAGGGGTAATCATGGGTGTTTATGAGAGGAAGTATGCGGATTATTACAGTTATGTTGGTGATGCCGGATACTTTGAATTAAGCGGTTACTCAATCCCACTGATGACTGAGACATTCATCGCTGACGTAGTTACCTCAGTTATCCAGCAAGGTCTAGAGGAGATGGGGTACGGTGTACTTCACATAATAATCAAGGATGAACCAGCTTTTTACAAGTATATCCCAGTCACAAAGTACACGATTGGTGTTTCATTCTTCAACGAATCTAGATCATCACTTATAGTTTGGACTGCTGGAACGATTGCACTTGTAGCAGCAGGAATAGCAGCTATATTGATTACATCAGCATTACTAGTTTATGTAGTTGCGGAAGTAGTTTATCCATATGTCTTTGGTGAACCCGACACACCACAACCAGGGGCTTTAGACAACTTTGCCCAAATGTTCAAAAGCACAGCTGACCTAGTAAAATGGGGGAGTATCGGATTAATAGGAGTGGGTGGTTTACTGTTAGCTTCAGAATTTACCTCCATAAAAGGAGTTTCAAAAGCAAAGAAGAAGGTGATGAAATATGCAGTGTAAAACAATAATAGGATTAAGTGTTCTGGGTGTAGGAGGGTACTTAGCCTACCTGTATTTCTCCAAGAACGGACTAGCAAATATGAATGCTTTGGAAGCCCACGACAAATGGGAGTTAACAGGCTACCTTAACGGTTTAGTCAGGGGTGCTGGCGGTTATGACTCTGCAATTAATGAACTCCAAAACTGGAAGGATTACTGGAGTGAGGTTAGACCAGAGCTTCAGGGAATCGTATTAGATTGGTACAACTACGCAGTAGAAAGGGCAAAAATAGTTTACTACTAAAATTAAAGATGGTTCGAAAGAAAAGGAAACATGTTGAGTCAGAGCATGGTTTAGATGATACCATAGCTATCGCAGCAGGTGTGGGGATAATGGGATATCTTGCTTATAAATATCTGACACCCACTAAATGCATAGCAGACAAAGTAACAAGATGCCCAGATGGAAGCTTAGTCATTGTGGCAAAATGCGTAGATGGAAAGCTTATCCCCACAGGAAGAATATGTGGTGGGGTTGCAATGAATGGAGAGATAACAAGTTTCACAGTATCAGAAGGAGAACAAATGGCAACAGGGAAAGTGACTATTAAGAATACAGGAAACAAGTCTGCAACATTCTACTTTGGAGTATCCTTCGGTAGTGGTTTAGTCGGAGCAGATTGTAATCTAGGTATGACAGAAGTACTGTGGAACAGCCCACTATATCCCACAGAAGAGATACCCGCAGGCGAAACAAGGGGTTATTCAATAGCGGGTTTGCCTGAAGCTACAGTCAACGGGCAGGGTTACATCATCAAAATTAAAAGTGCAGACAGCACAGACCCACTAGATTGCCTAGACGGTGCAAAAGAAATATACAATGTAGTACAACCTCAGTACTCAGCAGAGATAGTTTCATTCGCAATAATCTAATATGGTTAAAATATTCCACCACCAAGAGGAAGTAGAAGCTCAAGCTGAAATTAAGAATACAGGCACTCAGAGTCTAAACCTTGAACTAACCTTTAGACTATTAAGAGGTAGTCAAGTGATGGGGCGAATGGTTTATGAACTTGCTTTATCCCCCAACCAATCAGATTTTGCACTAGGCTTTTTCAAGATGGAGGATTCTTACCCCTTCCAAACATACGAGATAGAGTTTTTTGTTAAAGACTTAGACACAAATGAGTTATATGCTAAAGCCGAGGAATACTTTGAGTTACAATCATATTAAAGGAGATAGAACAGACGTATAATAAAAGGGAAAAGATGGATTGGGAATTAGATGATGAAAAAGGTATTGATGTAGTAGTAAGCCCACACGAGGGAGAATGTTTGATTGATAGTATTGATGTGGCACAATCTTCAGCAATGCCTGGAGATACTTTGAATATCACAATTGGAGTAAAAAATATCGGTGGAACAGATAACCTGAGAATTCTTGTTATGTTGAGGAATCCAAGCAATCAAGTGATAGACACCCTCGAAAAAGAATTAGGTATTGTCACAGGTGGGAGTACTGTACCCACTACTGTTAACGCAGTCATACCGTTAGACTACAGTTACCCATCTATTAATATTTATGTAAAAACTTACCACTTGGGAGGATTTTAAACATTATGAATTGGAAGGAGGATTCGAGTACTGGTTCGTTAAATGTGGGAATATCACCAGAGGGAGACACCCTCTTAACAGTATATTCAGAGCCAGTGGGGGCAGAAGTATATCTTGATATGAACTACATCGGAACCACACCGCTTCCAGATTATGCTATTGACACCTCCGAGCATTTGTTAGAACTAAAGCTGGAAGGATACCAAGACTACAGCGGCTATGTACAGCTTTATAGTGGAGAAAACAAGATTATAAATAAAAAACTGGATTTAATCACTCAAAAGAGGGGGCTAGAATGGTTAATAGGAGTGGGGTTGCTTGGAGCAGCAGTAAAAGTATATCTTGATAGGGGTAAAAAAAAATAAATGGCAACCTTAACCATCACAGCATATATATACAACTGGGTAGACCCTGAAGACCACGAACTAGGAACAGAGTTAGACACCTCCTCCAAGGTTTACCTATATCTTAATACTTACCCCGCTGTTGATTGGGCTTACACAGGACTACAGGTTGGCAGTGGAAAAACAGAGGTTGTGAGTGGAGTCCCACATGGAGAAGTGGTTTCAATAACTGGAAGAGTCTGTACATCGGATGGATGTTTAGTAAATGAAACAGGATTTAAACTATTCAGTAAAACCACCACCTTAATACCAGACGAAAATAAAGCCTTAACATTAACTATCAACCCCTCAACAATACCAACTGGAGGGATAACAGAAGTCATATACGAAGAATTTACATTTGATGGTAGAAGATACCAAGGAGACTCATGGGAGCTAAATCCAGGGGCAAACTTAAGCTTCCTATGGGGTGTAGGCGATTATATCTACAACGAGGACCATGATGAGATTAATGCTACAGTCGGTGTGGAGGTAGAATTAACTTTAACCGACTGGGATGGAGTTACTGTTTTGTGGGAACAAACAAAGGAGCTCAACAATATTGAGATGTCCTACTTAGATAATATTGATGTCGGTCCTATAACCTTCAATCTTCCAGCTACTTTAACAGGTAAACTTGAAGGAAACATAAGTTGGAGTGGAATATCCCCCGGGGAACGGGGAGTCTTTAGAAAATTAAACCTTCTAGTAGGTCAAGACCCAACACCCCCCACACCCCCACAGAGGGTTGGGACAGGTTTAGCAGAAGAATTTGCAACAAGTTTCGGAGGAGAACCCAACGCAGTCTTTTTATATCCCTACGACAACTTCTCTGCAGGTTGCACCATAAATAGACATATAAAACAGGGAGACCCTGATGCTGAAATAAGCACTAGTTTTTATGCTATCTTAATCGCTAAAGATATGGAAGATAATGTGTACTGGTATGATTTTGTACAAAGTCCTTACCAACGGATTCCTGAAGACGGAAGTAGAAGGTTTGGAGTATCAACTCAACTTCCAAAGCTTTATCCCGGAACATTATCCATAACCTACGGAGGTGACACCATAAACAGGTGGAGTGAATTTTTAGGACATCCTATACAACCTTGCAAGAATCTAGTTAAAAACGCAGGATTTGAAATAGAAGAGTACAGCCAAAATAAAGCTGCTTACTGGACTGGTGGAGACTATAGAAGCACAACCGACTCCAAAGAGGGAGTTGCATGTGCATCCGCAGTTATCTCAACTGGTGGTATGGCTTGGTTGACACAGAGTATAGCAGTTGAACCTAACACACAATACCGTCTGGGGGGATGGGTTAAGGTAGAGCCTGGATATGAGGGAAACACTTATCTGGATTTAAATGATATCCCAGAGGATGTACAACCTGGCATATTTGTAAGCGATGAATCTATGAGGGATAATGTGTGGCACTGGGTTGAAAAAACAACAACAACTGGACCCACAACCACTAGGGTAACATTAAGAGTAGTGGGCGGTGGACCTGTTGGAAATACTAAACGACTCACATGGGATAACATTCTTTTAATGCCAGTCGTAGGAACTGAGGGTGTCTGGTGCGACCCCTTGATTAACCCCGAGTATGAAGGTGGTTTTCCAGAGGGAGTTCAAGACACACAAACCTTAGACTACACAGTCATAGCACCTAAAAGTGAGATAACCAGCACCACAACCCCTGAAGCACTAATTCCCGGAGAACATTTTTCAGTTAACATGGTCATGACCAACAAGGGAAATATGTCTGCGTATTTAGGCGGTCAAGCATTAGTTTATGATTCAGAAAATAACATAATCTTAGATGGTATAATCGGAAGTGACAGTAATATAAAGAACCCAGGTGAGACTTCAGGTTTAACATTCCAGCTTCAACTTCCAGCAGACTATAACCAACAATATATACGAGTAAAAGTTAAAGCATATCACATCTACTAACTTTTTTTATCGCTCATGCTTGCGAATAAGCTGATGAAGATTATTGCCACCCCCACCGCTACCCAAGGATTAAGTTTAGGAGTTTGGGCGGTTGCTATAAAACCTTCCCCAAATGAGGTCATAATATCTCGGTCATGCTCCAGTAAAGATAAAGTCAAATACGCTCTACTAAGATCTGATGGTGGTGCGTTGGGGTTTTGTTCAATCCACTTACTCCACTCCCTTATCACAGCACCATATCTATCTTGTGTCTGCTTGAATGCGTCAGGTATTGGGACTCCATCAAGTATTAAGCTCATAAAAAAGTTGGGACAATCAAAAAAACTCAAAGCAAATGGGTCTTCCTCCACGGGGTAGTCTGTATCTACAACCCACGTAAACTCGTCAGCGTATCCAACAGCCGCAGTCCCTCCAGCCTCCGAGATTGCTGGAACCAAACCCGCCCCACTGTAACATGAGAGAAGATAAGTTATCCTACCCGCAAGCATATCCACCATGTCTCCGTATTGTGGATGCTCGCCACACCCTGGACTCACCCAGAAGGTGTCAGCATAATTCTGTGTTGTGGTAAGGTTACTGCATCCGTGACCGCAGGTAAAAATCATGTAAGGGTCATACTGCTCAATAGCTCGGTAAATCAATTCTGGTGTTGCGTACTCCCCCTCAAGGGCAACAACCTCTAAACCTAACTTCAAGGCATAAGCCTTTATTGGTTCGGTAAGCTTAAGATACCTGATAGAAGCATCGTCATAGTCTGGTTTAATGTATAAAAAAGTTTGGGGGTTAGGCATCCTAAATCAACATCCCCCTTAAAGTATTTTGTTCAGCTTTTCTAAAAGCTTATCCTTACTAACCACGCCGCCGGGGTTCCTAGTTGGAGTCCCAAAACTAAGTGTTTCTCCACCTAAAGTTTTCAGTAACTCCTCGCCAGTAACCACGTTATGGTCTTTCTCTCCCTTTGCCATTCTCATTATTAAAGGTTTTTTCAAATCTTCAGGTGACATCCTATTCAGATGTTCCTTAACTTTTTCCCTGTTCATAATCCAAGTTTCTTCTCAACCGAACCTTGCGTTTTTGAACGTACTTTCTTACCGAAGGTAGTAGTAAAAAGTGCAGCTCCCATAACTCCCAGAATAACTCCTCCAAGAACCCTGTTATCTATCTCAATTAGTTTTTGCGTGTATGGCATAATTATCACCTACTTAATATCTGGAGATTTTCGCTTAAATATCCCCTCGTTTGTTTTATTAACTATTATTTACACTATATTTACTAAGGGAAAAAAATCCCCACAAGAATAATCTATGAGGTGTAAACAAATGAATGGAAAAACAATCGGTTTAATAACCGCAGGACAAATCGTTGGTCGTGTAGTACCTGAGTACATCACGCCAGTATTAAAGTTAGATACCCCAAGTGCGGGTTTATACAACCCAGTCATGGGACAGCCAATGAGCAGACTAGCAAACGCAGTAATAGGTACTGCAGGATTAGTTGCCGCAGTAAAAGTGAAACAACTTAAAGCAAGCGGACAGCTTATTTCAGCAATTGCGGGTTCACGGATGCTCGTGGATGCAGTCATGGACGGAGTTAGCGACTACATGGCTCCAACAGTAACACCAACGACAAGACTTGGTGTAAGACCTGTGGCGAGAGTTTCAGGATACTCAGGGAACGGAGGACTAATAACAGTAGATTAAATCAGGTATGCAGGGCTCCCCAAACAAATCTTTGGATGTGAACTTGCCTGATTTGGAGAAAAAAAATGTTTTATACGAAACTAGAGGGAAACGCCCTTAAAGCATACGCAGAAATGTGTGATAAACTTAAGGGTCAAGCGATGAAGGAGTTAGGTCTCGGACCAGACCAAGTAATCCTACGTGAACTCAAGCCAGATGACCTTGATTTCGCTGGACCAGACGGGTGGTCACTGATTGTTACAGGAACATCCGCAGGAGCAGCAGGTTGGAGTGGAAGCAACATGGTTGGGACAGTAGGTAATGGAAAATGGATTGGGATACATGGTGTCCAAACTCAAGACCCTGCGGGGTGGATCACTCAGTTGAGGATTCAGAGAGAAGGTTCAGACGCTAGGTTCTGGGATGTTGAAGCTATCCGAGGTTATGAAAACAACACAGGATACGCAGACGACCCAGTTACCATAGACCAACAAACGAGTTACACCATATACGCATATGGTAGAACTGCAAGCACACTCCAGCAGACTAAACTATTAGGTGCTGTAGCAGAAAAACGAGGTATAACCATAAACCCATAGGTGAAAAAAGATGACACAATATGAACAACTTGAGGGAAATGCTTTGAGAGCTTATGAATCAATGGTAAACAAACTACGCACAAAAGCTATGCAGGGATTGAAGTTGAACGCCAGCGAAGTTGTAGTAAGACCAATCAGACCACTCGACATCAACGCAACAGTCACAGACTGGTATTTCGCCAACAATGTTTCGTCTAGTGCCTACGCAACATTAACCAACATAGATGGAGCCTCCATAGCCAACAGCAGATTTGTAGGAATCAACGGGATATTCAACCAAACAGGGGCAAGCAGTATACACGCAATACGGATAACCCGAGAAGGAGCAGTCGCTAGAGAATGGACAGTCGACCACATACCAGCACTAAAAAACCAGTGTGCGTTTGTAGATGACCCCATAACCTTAGACCGAAACACAACTGTCACAGTAGCCGCATGGCATGGGATCACATCAACCCTAGCCAACACATTCGGCTTCCTAGGTGCAGTAGCGGAAAAAAGAGGATTATTGGTAAATCCATAGAGAACCATACAAGGGCTTTAAAGCCCTTTTTTCTTTTATTTTAAATTTTTTTCTTTCTGAACCACAGTATTTAACTGAATAAATTAACATATGTAATAGATTCTGAAACAAGAATCACCAACAAATATATACAGAGGTGAATGAAATAATGGCGAAAAGACCAAACGAACTAGACCTTGGTGATAAACTAGAGGTTACACTCGTTGGAGGAACTAAACAATATTTTGAAATCAGTGGTACAGACCCAATCCGTTACCGTGACACAAAATCAGCAGTAGCTGCGGGTGCAACATCCGCTTATGCGGAAGTTAACAATCTTGACCCCCCTAATGGGCAGATTTATTTGTTTCAGGGGATAGAGATAGAAGGTAACATCAACCTATACCTCAAACAGCCAGCGGCAACTAACCGTTTCGGTACGAACAAATCCCCGGAAGGCGGTATAATCGTCCAGTCAATATCAGGTTTAGCTGGACCAATGGACATCGAGCTGTGGGTAACTAGAGATTACGCCCCAAACGTTCAAATGATTAACAACACAGATGTTAGCATCACCCCCCGATTAACTTGGGTTGGTAGGCGGTTCAGTGTGAAACAATTAGCGAGTAAACCTTCAACAGCTTACACGCCAATTAAGATTGGAGGGATAGCTGAATAAAGATGGCAACGAATAAGATAATAAACCAGAAATACGTGTACGACCCAAACATTGGAAAGGATATAAGGGAGATGAAGGCTACCAGGAGCTTTTACTTAAGTGGAAGCTCTGCAGTAACGGGAGCAGGAGGTGCTATCGCATCAACAGTTGTAGGAACCAACCAAAACATTGTGATCACCGGCTTTTCAGCAGGTATCACAGCAACAAACGGAGGTGGACTAGCTATGATAACCCCAATTTCCTTACAGGAAGGGAGTTCTAGCGTATGCATCTTGAACGTTCAATCCAGCACAGCAGCAGGGAATATTTGCCTGAACCAGTCACTTATTACACCCTACGACAGTCCACTACTCTTCAGCCTAGGAACAGGAGTAGCAAGTGGAACACGAACCCTCGGAATATACGCCTCCACTAATGGGACGTTTCAAGGATCCCTCTGGGGGAGAATTGAGCCGATTTTGAGCAAAACGGAAGTATAAGCTGACTAATTTGTAGTGGGTGATTCCGCTACAAACCCTTTTTATTTTTTCTATTAAATACTCTACCGATTTATTAAGTAGTAAAATAACATATTCTATGCGGAACACTAATAACCCGCAACCATTACCCTGCACGTCAGGGGGCTGGTGACTTAGTTATTTAAAAAAACAATAGAGGTGAATTAGAAAAATGAGATATACAAAATTGGAAGGCGAGGCAAAACGTGGACATGATCGTATGAAGGATACGTTGATGAGGGTGGCTAAGCAGGAGCTTGGTTTAGGTGATAAAGACCTTATTCAGAGGCAGCTTATTCCTGAGGATTTAGGTTTGACTGGGCAGTGGACGGTTAACTTATCTGCGACAGGTTGGGTAACTTATATTAGTGCTTATTCTATAGCGAACAACCGTTTTATTGGTATTAATGGTATTGCTATTCCGCAGTCTGCTGTTCAGGGTGGTACTGAGGTTAGGATTACTGCTCAAGGGCAGGTTCTGAGGTATTGGCAGATTCAGGATGCTAACTTGACTGAGGATTTGGTGTACTACTTTGACGATCCTGTAGAGGTTATCCGGCAGAACACACCTGTTACGATAGAAGTCTATTGCAGGGCAACTAGTGCGACAGAGCGTGTTGTAATAATTGGAGAAGTTGTAGAGAAGGAAGGCATACTTGTTAAGAAGGGCGTTTGAGGTGTGAAGGATGGGATTAATAACAGCGTCTAAGATTTTGACGAGTGCGAGTCCGACATTTGATGCGTTGACGGCAACGAGCGTTACTGCTACGACCACGACCACGACTAGCTTAACAGCTGGGGGTACGGACACAGGGTATTTCCTACAGAGGATAACTTACCCTGCTTCTGTGACTAGTACGAACTTTATAAATAGCATAGTTGACTCAGCTACTTTGGGTTTTATTCAGCCACTTGGTTTTGTGACTGATACTTTGCCTACAGGTGGGAGTTCTATGCCTTATATCGGGATAGGTGGTATTGCAGGTGGTACTTTTACAGTATCTTCTGCGGTGGGTTCTAGCACTGCTCTGGCATTGGATATATTGTTCATAAACTATTAGAGGTGAAAAGATGGGAATAATAACAGCGTCTAAGATTTTGACGAGTGCGAGTCCGACACTTAATGCGGTGACGGCAACGAGCGTTACTGCTACGACCACGACCACCACATCTTTGACCTCTAGCGGGACAGGAACAGGATATTTCATCCAACGGGTAACGTACCCAGGTGGAGTCTTAGATGCAGCGGGTTTCACCAGTACTACATTTGCGAACAGTATATGTACAGCCAACACTATGTTGTTTCTCCGACCTGTCGGTTGGAATGAGAGAACAGTAGGTGCAGGAGGGGCGGCAACAGGAAGTTGTGTCCCAATGATAAGTATCGGTGGTGCTGCGGCTGGCACATTTACCTTAACCTCAAGTAGTGCAGCGAGTACGGCTTTGCCTTTAGATGTGATGCTCTTCAACTACTAATTAGTTGGGGGTATCACTTTTTTCTTTTTTTTTAACCCTATAAAACAGTATATATATTGTATGGCTGTTAGAACTTCTCCAGAGGATTACTTGCGTGACCAAAACGTTGTTGACGATGGGGGGGAAACAACAGCTCCGGCGGTTAATCACTACTACGCATCCACTCCCCAAAGTTTATCTACTCAGGAGGAGGAGTTAGCTCAGATTAAATTTTTAATCATTGGTTTACTTGTGGGTTTAGCTTTAGGGATTGCAGTTTATGGTATGATGAGGGATACAAGATGTCGTTAGTTGGGATACCTTTCAGCCAGTATTTTAAAGTACACCAGTACGCTACAGTACCTGCTAATTCTACTGCCAGGGTTTTTTACGGTAAATTGCCGAACAGTAAAGTTGGTTTCATCTATAAAGTAGGGAACAACTACCATAGTGAATCTAGTTTAAGGTGGATAATTGATGGAGCAGATGTTGAAAGGAATATTGAGAGACAGATAGGTTCTATTGACAGCCCCGCCCAGTTTAACATGGATAATGGTGGACCTTATTTGGTTAAGGATTATGTAGAGTTCACAGCGACCAACAACGACTCAAAAGACTTAGTTTTTGAGGCGTTGGTTGATGGTTTGATATATGAGAGGCGGTAAATGGTTCAAAGGACAGACCCTGTAGAGTATTTTAAGGCAGTAGTGGTTCCAGAAACAGCGAGTGTCCCCCAACCACCTATATCTTTAGTAGACCAACTTCCGGCGGTGGAAGATAACGCATTTAAGTATGTAGTTATTGTGGGTGTTGTGGTAATTAGTATTGCTGCTTTGAAGTATATACTCAAAGATTAGATATGGCGTTGAGAAAGTCTAGGGGAAGTAGTGGAGAACCGATAGCTTCAGGCGGTACAATAATAGTTAGTGGGACGATTACTGCGGGAACTATAACAGCTACTCAAGGTACTTCACCTTGGGTTATTAGTGGAACTGTTGATGCTAACGTGACTGTTGGTTTGTTTGATACTACTCTAGCTGCCGGCACTAACTTGGCAGGAAGTATCACCGCTTTACAGGGTACGAGTCCGTGGATTGTAAGTGGGACGCTTACTGCGGCAGGTGGCACTCAAGATGTAAACATTGTAGGGCAGACACATACTCCTTTGTTGGCTCAACTTTATAGTGGAAGTAATGATGTTGGCTCGGTAAGTCTTGGAGCAGGGACAAATAATATTGGAGTCGTGCAGATTGCGGGTGGTACGATAACAACCGAGATGGGTGAGATAGCTTCAGGAACTAATGTTATCGGGGCAGTTCATCTAGCTTCAGGGACGAGTAACCTCGGGGTTGTACAAGTAGCTGGTGGGACTATCGAAGCTACTCAGGGTACGACACCTTGGCTAAGTCGGTTGCACTCAGGGACAAACAACATTGGTGTAGTTCAGGTCGCTGGTGGGACGATAATCAATGCGACTGGTGCTTACGACATCGGAGGCGTACATCTTCTAACTGGAACGAATAACATCGGAGTCGTACAAATCGCAGGAGGGACGATAACAACCGAGATGGGTGAGATAGCTTCAGGAACTAATGTTATCGGGGCAGTTCATCTAGCTTCAGGGACGAGTAACCTTGGAGTTGTTCAAATAGCGGGAGGAACTATTATTTCTAATCAAGGTACGACACCTTGGCTTGCTAGACTTCACAGTGGCACTAATAACATTGGGGTCGTGCAGATTGCGGGTGGGACAATAGAGGTTAGTCAAGACACGTATGTTAATCTTAAGAACGAAAGTCTTTTAGCTGCGGGGAGTAACACTATCGGCTCAGTTAATCAAGGTACTTCGCCTTGGGTTATATCTGGTACGGTTAACGCTAGTTCAAGCGGCACTCAAGATGTGTCTATCGTAGGGCAGACTAGTATTCCACTTATTACTCAATTACATTCAGGGACAAATAACATAGGTGTAGTTCAAATCGCAGGAGGTACAATTAATTCTACTGTGACTCAGGGTACGACACCTTGGCTAAGTCGGTTGCACTCAGGGACAAACAACATCGGGGTTGTTCAGGTAGCAGGTGGTACAATAATAAGTAGTCAAGGGACTACACCCTGGCTTAGTAGACTCCACGCAGGAACAAATGTTATCGGGGCGGTACATCTTGCATCTGGGACAAGTAATTTAGGAGTTGTACAAGTAGCAGGTGGAACTATTATTTCTAATCAAGGAACGACACCTTGGCTATCAAGACTTCACTCAGGTACTAATAATATAGGAGTCGTACAAATAGCAGGCGGGACAATAGAAGCTAGTCAAGGAACATCCCCCTGGGTCATATCAGGTACGGTTAATGCAACTTCATCTGGCACACAAGATGTATCTATCGTAGGGCAGACCGAGATTCCGTTATTGACTCAGTTATATGCAGGAACAAACAACATTGGGGTCGTGCAAGTAGCGGGGGGTACGATTGTCTCTAGTCAAGGAACAACACCTTGGTTGAGTAGACTACATTCAGGCACAAACAACATCGGAGTCGTACAAATTGCAGGTGGTACAATAATAAGTAGTCAAGGTACGACACCCTGGCTTTCACGTTTACATAGCGGTACAAACGTTGTCGGAGCAGTTCACTTAGCTTCAGGAACAAGTAACATAGGTGTTGTACAGGTAGCTGGTGGGACTATCATTAACGCAACTGGTGCTTACGACATCGGAGGCGTACACCTGCTGACCGGAACAAATAACATCGGAGTCGTACAAATAGCAGGAGGGACGATAACAACCGAGATGGGCGAGCTACCATCTGGAACAAACGTGGTTGGAGCAGTTCATCTTGCATCAGGTACTTCAAATATTGGAGTTGTACAAGTAGCAGGAGGGACGATTGAAGCTACTCAAGGAACTACGCCTTGGCTTAGTAGACTACATAGTGGCACGAATGTTATAGGAGCCGTTCACCTAGCAAGTGGTACATCTAACATAGGAGTTGTTCAAGTAGCAGGAGGTACGATTACATCCACTCAAGGGACAACACCTTGGCTCGCTAGACTACATTCGGGAACGAACAACATCGGAGTAGTTCAAGTTGCAGGCGGGACGATAACATCTAATCAAGATACATACGCTGATTTAAAAAATGAAAGCTTGTTAGCCACTGGTTCAAACACTATCGGCTCAGTTAATCAAGGTACGAGTCCTTGGGTTATTTCAGGTACGGTTAACGCTAGTTCTTCGGGTACTCAGGACGTAAACATTGTAGGACAAACAAGTATTCCTCTGCTTACTCAACTATATGCTGGAACGAACAACATAGGGGTAGTTCAGATTGCAGGTGGAACTATCGAAGCTACTCAGGGAACGACTCCGTGGTTGAGTAGGTTACATAGTGGTACTAATAATATAGGTGTTGTTCAGATTGCTGGTGGGACGATAGAGGCTAGTCAAGGAACATCTCCCTGGGTCATATCAGGTACGGTTAATGCGAGTTCATCAGGCACTCAAGATGTAAACATTGTCGGTCAGACAAGTATTCCTTTGATTTCTCAGTTGTATGCAGGAACAAACAACATCGGAGTCGTACAAGTCGCAGGAGGCACGATTATTTCTAGTCAAGGAACTACGCCTTGGTTAAGTAGACTACATTCAGGAACGAATAACATAGGAGTTGTTCAAATTGCTGGTGGGACTATCGAAGCTAGTCAAGGGACAACTCCGTGGCTTAGTAGATTACATAGTGGCACGAATGTTGTCGGAGCAGTGCATTTAGCTTCAGGGACGAGTAATATTGGTGTCGTGCAGATTGCTGGTGGGACAATAGGTGCTAACTGTACTCAAACGACGACTCCTTGGTTGAGTAGACTACACTCTGGGACTAACAACATCGGTGTGGTACAAATTGCAGGAGGAACAATAACATCCAGTCAGGGAACAACACCTTGGCTTAGTAGGTTACATAGCGGTACAAATGTTGTAGGTGCGATACATCTAGCTTCAGGAACAAGTAACATTGGAGTTGTTCAGATAGCGGGTGGAACTATTACCGCAGACATGGGAGAGATAGCTTCAGGTACAAACACTATCGGCTCGGTTAATCAGGGTACTACACCTTGGCTATCACGGTTACATTCAGGGACTAACAACATCGGGGTTGTACAGATTGCTGGAGGAACGATTATTTCTAGTCAAGGAACGACACCTTGGTTGTCAAGACTTCACTCTGGCACTAATAACATTGGAGTCGTGCAAGTCGCTGGAGGAACAATCATCAACGCAACTGGAGCCTACGACATCGGAGGCGTACACCTTCTGACAGGGACAAACAACATCGGAGTCGTACAAATAGCAGGGGGAACAATTACGACAAGTATGGGGGAGATAGCCGCTGGAACAAATACGATTGGTTCAGTTAATCAAGGTACAAGTCCGTGGATTATAAGCGGAACAATAACTGCCGCTTCAGTTAGTGGAACATCCGACTTTAAGATGTTCGCCTTGAACAACAGTAGTTCAGCAGTAGTACCGATAGCAGCAATGCTAAGTTCCACACTTCAAGATACACCATTAAGCTATTTAGGTGAGAGCCTTATCACAAACTCTGTAATTGTAGGAAGGGATAATACCCCCGGTTATGGCAATGCAGACATACTAAGAACAATCTATCTAGCATCAGGTGGGACAATAAGTTCAGATACTAAAGGTGTACTAGCTACTGCTTTGGTTGGAGACAATACCTACATAGCTAAAGTAGACACTTCTGGAAATCTTTTAACACGCTTATCATCTGGAACCAACAACATCGGAGTCGTGCAAATAGCAGGTGGAACTATCACAGCTAACATGGGTGAGATAGCTTCAGGTACTAATAACATCGGAGCAGTGCATCTAGCAAGTGGAACGAGTAATTTAGGAGTCGTTCAGATAGCAGGCGGAACAATAAGTGCGAACTGTACTCAAACAACAGTTCCTTGGCTTAGTAGACTCCACGCAGGAACAAATGTTATCGGGGCGGTACATTTAGATTCAGGAACAAGTAACATCGGTGTGGTTCAAATCGCAGGAGGTACAATCAATTCTACTGTGACTCAGGGTACTACACCTTGGTTGAGTAGACTTCATAGCGGAACGAACAATATAGGAGTAGTTCAAATTGCAGGAGGTACGATTGAAGCTAGTCAGGGAACTACTCCTTGGCTTTCAAGATTACATTCAGGAACTAATAACATCGGAGTTGTGCAAATCGCTGGTGGAACGATTGGTGCGAACTGTACTCAAACGACTACACCTTGGCTTAGTAGGCTACACAGTGGAACAAATAACATAGGAGTAGTTCAAATTGCGGGGGGAACAATCGAGGCTACTCAGGGTACAACTCCTTGGCTTTCAAGATTACATTCGGGGACTAATAACATAGGTGTCGTACAGATTGCTGGAGGTACTATTGAAGCTACTCAGGGTACTGACCCGTGGAATTGCATAATTCATTCGGGTACAAACACGATTGGAAAGATTAGCGACTGTATCCTCGCAACAGGAACTCAAGTAACAGGTACGGTAGTCACTTGGAACTCAGGTTTACTACCTCAGAATAAGGATGAAGGATATGATTCCGCATCATTCTACACCATACCTAATACTTCAACTTTATGCCCTGTAACATTAAATAAAGGAACTAACTGGGCTTTAAAAGATGTTTTCCTCTACTGCCCAACAGCGGGAGGAAACGCAAAGTATTCAATAACCAAAGGAACATCCACATTAGCCAAGGATGTGTTCTACGGTTGTACGACTTTCGTAACATTTGATAAAGTAGAATACAATACAGATACTCTCACAGTTACGATGCTAACAGATTCGGCAGGGACAGGAACGTTGTTAGTCTCAACGAAATACTACTACTACTAAAAGATGAATAAGTGGATAATATGTTGGGTGATTCTGGCTGTGATGCTATTATCGTCTGAGGTTTCAGCAGATGTAGTAGTTAAAGCACTTAACACTTCTGATGACCATGATTCATATGCGGGTTACTACAGTACAGGTCCTAATGGTGATGGTGGTTATATGATTATAGGGCAGTATGTTAATTATTTAAGCAGGTATTACAGAATGTTTTTTGATTATAAACTACCTGCTGGTACTGGAACAATAACTGAAGTAAATATTTCATTATACTGTTATGATACGGGTAGATACCACAGTAACTCACATGCTCTTGAATTACACGAACTCTTACAAGGATTTGATGAAGCAACAATGACTTGGGATTTAAATGAAACAGGTTCAAATTGGTGTGATTCTCCTGATGTGCCTGGATGTTATAATTCTACTGTGGTTTCGACTAAAAATATAGCTGGTGGGTTTGGGTGTAATGCTAATCCTGGGTATATGACTTGGACACTTATGGGTCCTCAAGCAACCAACGGATTAACTCTGACCTGGGAGGACACAGTTCGATTTGAGATTCTTCAGGGTGTTGATAAGGACAGATGGGATTATTTTAGGACAAAAGAGTACGCAACAATAGCTCAACATCCTTACATGACGATTACATACGCATCCTCTGGTGGTACTGTCCTTGTTAGCTCTACTGAGGTTTTTACTGAGGGTGCTTTCCATAACCTGACTCAACTTAGGGATTTAAATTGTTCTGTAAATGCTGTCTCATCTGAGTACGCTGGTTACTCAGCTAATTTTACTTGGTGGAAAAATGGAGTTAACCAACCTACTTTT
>Ga0207997_1000723_pt1 | contig 16839 bp, 31 predicted proteins | sample AntAceMetag02UKN_FD_184777 | JGI IMG/M metagenome (GOLD analysis project Ga0207997, IMG submission 184777) | Saline lake microbial communities from Ace Lake, Antarctica - Antarctic Ace Lake Metagenome 02UKN (SPAdes) (version 2) | ecosystem: Environmental > Aquatic > Non-marine Saline and...
TAAATATCACAACTGAATGCTTTATGTCCTAGTTTTCTAAACTCTTTACATACTGCCTGACTTTCCTCACATGCTATTAAAACTTTCATTTCGTCTCTCCATGATTAAGCGAACCCCGAAGGGTCTCAGGGCGAATACAGCCCGTATGGTTATCTGATTTAGTCGACATTGGGTCACCCTGAGTATTATTCGGTTGCTTTAGAATTTGGGAACCGAATACTTCATCCATCCTAATTCCTTCTATTACTTTTTCTTTTAATGATAAATTTTCTTTACAGAAAGCACAATACTTAGCAAAGATACTTATGACTCTTCCGCATCTACACCTATTCATTCTTATCCTCCGTAGTCTTTAGATTAAGCGAATATTTATTCATTTAGAAATATAAAATGGTTAATAGTCAAACATTAATTCCATGTCACTAGCTGTTGTATACTTTCCCTTTCTTTTCTTGACATTTCTTTTAAGTCTTGTTAATGCTTTCTTTCTATCAGACTTCATTACCTTCTGGATTTCTTTTGCTAGTTTTGTTTTACTAATCATTTTTTACCTCCTTATTAATATTTTGATGTTTAAATACTTGTTGGTTGGTTATTTTATTTAGATTAAGCGAAGTCTGTTCTCTAAATGGTTTCAATCTTTTTTCTGCAATCTCAATGTATTCTGGATTCAATTCAATTCCAATATAATTTTTATTTTGTTTTAGTGCAACTACTCCAGTTGTCCCAGAACCAAAGAATGGGTCAAGAACTATTCCTCCTTCTGGGCATCCTGCTTTAATTGGAGTTTCACATAATTCTTCTGGGTAAGTTGCAAAGTGAGATTCTTTATTTGCCTTAGTTGTAATGCTCCAAACAGTTCTTTTCGTTCTTCCATCAGGATGATAACATACTTTGTTTGTTGCATAATTTCCAGTAGCAGATTTCCCACCACTTTTTACACCACCAATAACCTTACTTCTTTTATCTCTGTCAGCCCAAAGATGTGGTTCTCTTTGTGTTTCAAAATAATACTTCTTTTGTTTACTAAAAAGAAAAACATATTCAAAATCAACTGTGAATCTATCTTTAGCTGAACATGGCATTGCATTTGGTTTGTGCCAAATAATTGTATTTCTTAATATCCATCCACGATTAACCATTTCAATAGCAAATCTCATGGGTATCATTGATAAAGACTTGCTAGGTATATTACATTTTTCGATATGTTCTCTTCCTCTTAATCTTCCTTCGTGTGGGAATTTAGGGTCAACCCATTTCTTTTTGTTAATCATCCCTATTTTATCATTTCCAAATCCTTGTCTCCCTTTTTTTGAATAACTACTATTCCCCATATATGTATCACCAATATTAACCCAACAAGTTCCTTCATCTCTTAAAACCTTTTTAACTCCATCAAAAATATCACAAAGTTCTGAAATATATTTATCAAATGTTGGTTCTAATCCAAGCTGTCCATCAACTCCATAATCTCTCAATGCCCAATAAGGCGGAGAAGTCATACACATATTTATAGATTTCTCTGGAAGTTCTTTCAGCTTTGTTAAAGCATCTCCTTGTAGTATTACATTCTTCATGGCGACGCCTCATGGACAGTTTGGGAATCGTCCCAATTAGATACTCCACCTGCTATTAGAAATAGTCCAGCCATCCCATAATAAAATGGTGTAAAATTATTTTGATTTATGTTATAAAATGCTAATCCAAATGCGAAGAATCCTACTAATATTAATGCAGAACAAAGAATATTTGTTATATTCATTTTTCACCCCCACTATTCGCTTTATTGATACTAGACGCATGTAATCTATAATCTATCTCTGCTTTCTCTTTCAATGCTTCTTCTCTATTAAATTCATTCATTTTTTCTTTATTTCTTATATCCAAAAGTTTTGAAATCTCTTTTATATTTATTATAAATTATTTCTTTGAGTTCTTTGGTATAATAATCTTTTAAAGAATATTTACTATTAACTTTACTTCTTATTTTTAATTTGTTTGCCTTTGGATAATTTAATAATCTTGCTATGAAATTCCAGTCTTTTTCAAATGTTTCTAGTTTTCCTATAAAATCTATATGTGGAGCATTTTCTTTTATTAATAAAGAATATGACATGAAATGTGCATCTAGGAATTTATCTGGAATATTATTTATTGCCTTAACAAATTCTTCAAAAGAAATATCTTTGTTTTTAATGTTTTTCATAACTCCCCCAAAAAGATAATTCTTTTTATCTCTCTCTATTTTATGAAGGTATGATGAAAGAATTCTATTATATGGGTTTCTTACAAATGTAAAAATAAATTTATTGTCTAATTTCTTTAGATTCTTTTCTGAATCTATTCTAATACATTTAACTTTCTTGTTATTATTTTTAATCTCGTTCATTATTGTAGTAGTTGCACATCTCCATATTGTTAAATAATTTATAAATTTATTACATTTTACAATCCATCCGCTTTTCTTTGGGTTCTTTCCTTTTAATATTAGATAAAGAACATAAGGAGAAACATATAATTTTTCAAAAAAAGAACCATAAAGCCAGTTTTCTCTAGCTTTATAGCCTATTTTTCTAATTATATTTATTTGTTTTATTATATCCATTCTTTATCCCTTAGTTCCTCTAAAATACAATCTCTTATGTAATCAGTAGAACAATGTTCTGAATTAAATGTTAAATCTGATTTACCAGATTCAAAATCTATTGCAGATTTTTTATAATTCAATCTTGTTTCTCTACATCTTTCATGAGCTTGAAGTTCAACTAAACATACTCTATCTTTTAATCTATCTTTAATATCTTTTCTCATTTCTTTGTATGGTGTTATCATCGCCACAAGAACATCCCATCCTTTATCTAAAAGTTCTTCTGCCATGTTTAATGCACGTGTGTTATTTTCTAAAATATCTTCTCTGCTAAATTTTAAATCTTTATTATCCATGTGCCTTCTAAAAGCATCACCATCTATTATAATATAATTTCTAAGTTTCTTTTGGAGTAGATTATAGCAAGTGGTTGATTTTCCTGCTTTTGCTTCTCCATATATCCATATACAATGACTCATTTTAATACCTCTCTTATTTTACTTGATGAAACTTTGTTCATTTCTTTTGGAGTAGATATTCTTTCAAAAGTATAACCTGTTGTTCTTCCATGTGCGATTCTATTAAAGTTTGGTAATTGAATTATTTTAATATTAAACCCATAAATTCCTTTTAATTCTTTTTTAAAATTATTGAGTTCAGTTGTATTTATTTCCCTTTTAATTCCTATTTCAACTTCATCTCCTTCTTGTAGTAAAGTATCTAATATTAATTTATGTCCTTCATGGAAAGGATTAAATTTCCCAATAAATAAAGTTATTCTTTTCATATTAACTTTGTTTCTCCTTTTATTATAATCCAATCCATTATGGATATTATTGAATTTGTTATATCTTTTTCATTTACAAACTCGCAGAATGCTTTTGATACATCTGGTAAATCAATGTCATGCCCAGCCATTATTCCACCATCTTTTAACTTCTCCCAATAGTTTACCATATCTTTTTTTACAAAATCATAACTATGTTTTCCATCAATATAAATAAAATCAACTTTCTCTTTAATGTCATCAAAAGCATCATCTGAATATTTCTTTATAAAAATAGTTTTGTCTTCATATTTTTTTAATACCTTTATTGTTTTTTGATAAGCATTTAAAAGATTCTTTGTTGTTTTTTCTTTCTCTTTATAATCTTCGTATTCTTCCCAGGGATCTATTAAATATATCTTTTCAATAGTAGGTAATTTTTGTAATGTGTTTAATGCGTTGCCACCACAAAATGTTCCTATTTCTATACAAGTAATCTTTTTATCTTTGAAATATCTTTTAGCGAATTCTGTTGAAGTTCTATAGGGATAATTTCTTAGAACTCCTATGTTAAACTTTTTTCTTATAAAACAATTTATTATACTTGGAATGTTCATTGTTTTTTCTCCATAAATTCTTGTATTTCTGATTCAACCCATAATTTAATTATACTTTCAGTTGCGTCTGGAGTTTTTTGTCCTTCTTTAAATGCTTTTAGCATTAGTCTTTCTATTTGTTTTTCTTCCATTAGTATAAAACCAGAAAGTAATGGTGACAAAACTTCCTGATTGCCTGTCTCATTCCAGGGCTTGTATGAGGTGGACGTGAACCACCAATGAGTATGAATCCTACTAATAAATTAAAGCAGGTTAATAATAAAGTTTATTATTGATTGGTTTTAATAAGCTTTTAAGCTAAGATATTTACTATCTTCACTTTCTTGGACTGTATCAATTACCTTTCCTTTAATTTCTTTTAATGTTGAACATTTAAGATATTTTAATAATCTATCAATAGCTGAACTCTTTTGGATTTCTTTATTATCATCCAATTGTACCCAAAGTCCTGCTGTCTTAATTACCTTTCCATCAACATAAGTTACTTTAGATATTGCGATAGGCTCATCTTTTTTATCTGGGTGTATTACTAATATACTAGCTGATGGTACTTTCATAAGTGTTCCGTCAGTTTTATGTGTTTTAATAACCACACCTGATATTGTAACTATTGCTGGTTTGATTGATGTCTTTTCAATTTTGCCGATTGGCTTATTAAGAATATCTTCTTCAACAACTACTTTATTTTGTTCTGGTTTTTCCATATTTGTTTATCCTCCTGATTTTGATTTAGATTCTGGTTTTTCAATTTCCATATTTTAACTCCGCAGGAAATACTTTAATTCTATAACTAACTGATAATAAATCCCTATAAGTAACTAATCTTCTTAATCTTGTATCTGTTCCTTTTTTATATTTTAATGTTGTTCTCATTGTTTAAAGCTGGGGCGAATTTTTAATTATACAATCAAAATATTTAATTATTAATAAAGAAGAACCATAAAAAATGATTAATAATGCTTCAAATGACATGCAATATAAATATCCTTGATAAACAGCTATTAAAAATCCTAATATTATTCCTAATATAAATTTATGTATTTTTGTTATTCTCATCTTAAACTCCATAGTTTTATTTTCATCTCACGAATTTTATCTTTTGCCCACATTGGAAAAAACATGGGCATCATCATAGCACTTGCCAAAGGAAATAAAAAAGCTGTTCCAAGTGGCAAAGCTACAATAATCATCAGTATCTTCCCCAGTTTAATCCTGAATAGTTTAGGGTATTTCTTTCCATTTACTTTTTGTTTGATTAATTGTTTTAGATTCATTTTTTAGTCTCTGTTATTTTTTCTACAATATCAAATATTTTATTTATTGTTTCATCGTGGGTAGAATACCCAAGTTTATATTTAGCACGATTTATTCTCTGTGCTGTTTTCTTTTTTACTTTAATTGTTGTTTCCATGTTAATAGTATGATTTTTATTCTTTATATACTTTGTTGTTCATTTTCTAGTGATAACTCTTTAGATACTTTATTTTCTTTTTGAGTTCTATATGATCTTGGATTAAATTTAATTTATTGAAATGATAAGTACATAATGAAATATTATAATTCTTTCTATATTCAATCAATAATTTACCAGAACATGGCTCTTGACATATATGACAAGTACTTCTTGTTTTTTTCTTTTTCTTTTCATTAGAACTACAACTACTACAATATCCGCTTTTATTCCTTTGTCTTATTATTCTTTTACATTTCTTACATCTGTTTGGTCTAGTCATCATCCACCTCAGAGTGTTTGTCAGATAGTTGTGGTAAGCCCTTAGAAGCTCTGTCTTGCATCTTTCTTAATTCTACTACCTCATTGTAATATGGACAGTTTTTAGGCTGTTTATGGCCACAATACTTACCCATTAATTTATGAGAGCATAAATTACCATTTGATGAGTTATACGGACACTCTGAGAATTTAGGTTGGTATTGTTTCATTTTAGCTTTACTTCGGCCTGTTCAGCACGATTCCTCCAGTTGTCTCTTGACTTTCTTAACTCCTCACACTTTTGTAAGACTTTGTAAGAAGTGTTTATTAAATATCTTGCGTCTTCAGTTCTGACAACTTGCTTAGACATCATCACTTCCATATGATTAATTGCTTCTTCAACTTGGATTTCTGCGTTTGATTTAGGAGTTTTCATATATATCTACCATTTTGTTTAATTGCAAGTGATAAATTCTTTCTAACACCACCAAACAATCCACACTTCTCACACTTAAAAGTCCCACAATCTATATCAAAAGTAAATCGCACATTACATTTTGGACAATCAGTTATTCCTTCTTTCTCTGCAACATTTAAAATATTTAATACCCTACATCTTCCAGTTGGCTTATAATTCTTTTTCATAAACTCCTTAAATTTAGGACAAGATAAACATTTCTTCAATCCTTTTAATGCATTTTTATTTTTATACTTAACATGATTTCTCAGATATGATATTATAACTCCACATTTAAATTCTGGTTTACCATCCACCCAATATTTCTTCCAATTATCAAATGCTGTGTAACTTGATCTTCCCTGTGCCTTTGCATAAGCTATTCTAGTTTTTGGATGTGATATTCCATATGCTGCCATTTGGGAATCTAAACAGAAATGTCTTGAATATTTATCTTTACTTGGAAGAGAATATTTTGTAGCAACATCTTCAAAAAAAGGACATGTCTTAGGAATATCCTGCATCGACTTAATATATTCTTGTGTATTATATTTTTCTACATAAGAATGAGATTTGTCTAATGCATTTATTGTCTCATAATCTTTTTTAGAGAAGTTTGGTATGTTCCCAGCATTTTCTAATGCCATCTTCATAACACTAATACTTCCTTGTAAATCTAATATTTTCTTCCCAGCTATTACATTTGCTCTTAATTTATATTTAGGATGAACACAAAGGCAACCTTTTATTTGATTCCCATATGGTCTTTCGTCACATAATTCATCTTGCTTAGGAAATATCTCATGCTTATTTGGATCTCCTAATAATTTATATAAAACAAATTTAAGATACATTCTTACATTAGCAGCTGGTGCAGAACCACAATACCATCTCACATGTCTTCCTTCACTTCCAGATGAATTTAATATTACTGGTAACTTATATGATTTCATATACTCATATACTTTTTCAGATTCTTGTTGTGCCATTACAACTTTCTTTTGATAATCTTCATCTGTATCATCTTCATCTCTATGTGCATCAAAATCAACAGCCCCAAACATTACATTTTTATTATCTACAAAAGGAGAAAAACCAAATACCTTAGAACCAATTAAATGATTATTCAAATCTTCTGGTGTGAATTCTCGTTTTATACAAAAAGGAATTCCATTCATATACTCCCAAAAGAAATTGGTCTTACCAATATTAAAAGATACTATTGCCTTTATGTCTTTTTTTGTTAAACTAAAATTGTTATGATTATCTGATAATTCGGTTATCATTGTAAAAAACCTCCAATAATCCATACACAGGTTATACACCCTAATATAAAGGTTTGGTTTCTAAAGAGAAATAAAAACTTTTTATTTTTTAAAAAAATATTGTTAATATTATTAAACTTTATTTTAAAAAAATACTTTTTTTTATTTCTCATACGCGTAGGGTATAAAAATGGGTGTATAACCTGTGTATCTATTCGGTTTGTAACGTAAGATTTTTTCATCCTATAAATAACCCCCATCAACATCTTTAGAAACTTGTTCTATTTTTCCTAATCTGACACCTTTTATGTGCCTAATTTGGTGTCCAAATTCGTTCTTTGGTTGGTATTCTGAGCAATCAACAATCTCTTTAAATCTTCTCCAGAAGTGATTTGGTTCTTCTGCTGGGTATCCTTTTATTTCACAATACTTTTGGTATGTATCAAAAATCATAGTTTTTGGTGCATCCTGTAATGAATCTTTCTCAATCATATCTAAGATAAATGCTGCTACAGAATCACTATGTCTTAGCCAGAAGTCTTCAACTTCGGCTCTTGTCATATGTTCAGTAAATCCTTTTTGTTCTATTAATCTATATAATCCTTCCAAAGCAAATAATAATATCCCCTCCATTTCATCCTTAGATTTAAGTTTCTCAAACAAATTTTCATCTCTTCGTGGATCTCCCTCTGAAAAGTGTTGTTTAAAATCTAATATAATCCATCGTCTAAAAAATCCTCTAGTTCTATCAGGGGTTCTTGGTGGTTCATTACAACTAAACATTAATTTTAAAGATGGTATAAATTCAAAACTATCCTTACCTTTCTTCTCTCCACTTAATGCGTCACCAGCAACAGCCATCTTAAATACAGATGTTTGACTTAAAGCTTTTTTTGGAAGATCTGCAAAAATATTAGCTGACTTACCGAATAATCTAGCAGGTGCAAAAGGATTACTTTCTAAATATTGTAATGAAATACTTGTGACATTCTTTTGTCCAAGAAAATATTTAATAGCATTTAATAAAACAGATTTTCCATTCTCACCATCTCCATAAAGCAATAAAGCTTTTGAGAACCGAACATCATTCAATAAACAATATCCCAACCATTCCTGGCAAACTAAAAATTCTTTATCTGTTTCAAGAACTTGTTTTAAGAATGTTTTAAACTTTGGGCAATCGGCACCATCAACATGATCAATTTCAATCTTACTAAGAAATACATATTCAGGTGTAAAAGCAACCGTTTTCTTTTTCTTAATATCCCATAACCCATTTCCTATTGGTCTTAGATGTTTTGGATTATCTTGTATTTTTTCTCTGTCATAATATGTTCTTCGTCTAATAGATTCTATTATTTCTTTTACTTGCATATTTGTGGATTGAGTACCAAATCTTTCTTCAATTTCACTAGCAATAAATATATCAGCATCCTGTGCATATATTCCATGTTCTTTAGAATATAAAATTATATCTTTATTATCCTGGAATGTTTTAATTCCACATATTTTTTTGTCCTCGATAGAATATGTATGTTCATTCATAAATCTTTTTACAAAATAATGTTTTGCTTTCTTCCAATCAATTTCACATGCAACAATAAACAATTCATCATTACAACTTTCCCATGTACTTTCTAACTCTTCAATTATCAATGTTTTTTCTTTTTTTACAGCTTCCTCATTAATTCTTTTCTGTTCTGCTTTCATCTCTTTAGCTTGTAGTTTTATTTTTTTTTCATATTCAGATGTTTCTTTTTCTTTAGCATTTTCTTCGGCTTTGGCCACCTTATGTATGTTTTTTAATTTTTCATTTAAAAGTTGTTTCGCCTCAGTCTTCCCTATATTATATTTCTTAGACCCATCAGATATTGCTTGTAGTTGTTCAGCCGAACTTTTATTAATATATTTAGAAATAAAAGAATCAAACTTTTTGAAGTCAGGCTTTTTAACTTTCTTTTTAGTTTTAATCTTTTTTACCATTATCAACTCCTAAGTATTTTTTAGATTCTTTTATTACATAATCAATAGATTTTTTTTTATCTTCTTTCTTAATACATTCCCATATCCATTTCATGATTTTTCCATGAATAATATTATGTCGTTTTTTTGTAATCATAAATTTTTCACCCTTACCATTTCTATTATCCATAAATTTTGGATGTATATGGTGTTCCTCTAAAATTATATCTTCTTTAATTAGAATAAAATCTTCTTCTAATTTCTCTAAGTCTTTACATTCACAAGCAGGACAATAAGGCATACCATTTTCAGAGCAGAAATGATATTCACATTTTCTACATTTATAATTTTTCATAACTTCAACTCCTGTTTAATATATCTAGAACAATTATCTTCAAAGTTAGTATCATTATTCCCAATCCACTTATTTTTTTCATCTTTAATATCATTATTAATAATAGTTACAGTTTTTCTATAGTTGTAATTATAAATTGTAGGAACAGTCACCATCATTTCTTCACCTCAAGATTACTAATTTGATCAATATCAATTATTTTATATGCACTAGAAACCCAATCTAAAATTTCAATATACTTATCGTCAATGTTTGTAACTTTACCAGCAAACCTAAAACCATTATTCATAAAAATCTTTATCTCTTTCCCAAGACTTTCACCTATTCTTTTCTTAATTATTTCGTTCATAGTTATTTCCTAGACCCGAAGGCCACCTTCGCAATCACCGAAGTGATGTTGGAGGTAATATATTTAATAGTTTTAATCTTTATAAACTTTCATTCTCATTTTTAAATAGTAACAAAATAATTTTCCAACCGATAACTATTTAAAGATTAAATTACTTAAAATAGTTTCTACTTTATCTTTTTCTCTTAGGCCTTCTTGAACTATGAACATTACCAACTCCCCTACCACTACCATCTCGACGACGAGTTCCGCCACAAGCTCCTCTATCTCCACGACCAGCATTTCCTCTAGTTACCATTTTTATTTTGCCTCCCATTTTTTAATTTCATTTACTTAATCTCTCTAAATTTATACTTCCTGCAACTCCATCTTCAAAAACAGCATCTCCTTCAAAATCTATATTCACACTTGTTACATAATATTGTAATTGAATTTTTTGTCCTGCTTCAGCATAAACTGTTCCAGTGAACGGCATTGTATCAATCCCAGTTGTTTTAAATTCTTTACTATTTGCAAATTGTAAACATTTTGCTTCTACTCCATTAATTAAAACTCTTGAATAAAGACTTGCTTCTTGATTTCCTACACCATTATTTTTTGGATGGAGACAACCCTGAACTCTATAAATTCCAGTATTTTCAATATTTATTGAAACATTTGAATCCGTTAAAGAATAACCTGAAGTTGTTTCTTCATCAATAGTTAAATCCCAAGTTATATTAACCCATGTGTCTGCTGAAGCTGTATTTATAGTTGCATTTCTATGATATTGAGTAACATAACCTTTTCCATCAATATAGCCTGTTACATTCAAATCTCCTGTGACTTCTAAATTTCCTGTAATTCTTAACCAACCATTAACTAAGTTATCTATTGTTTCTCCAAGAGCAAATATTATTTTTTGACCTAGAGTTATATTATTAAAAGTAACATTATCTGTAGTATTGAGAGACTGGTCAAAAGGATTCCCAATAAATCCTCCTTCGCCTGTAGAATTAACAATTATATTCCCATTCCAAAGTAAATTAAAATCATCATCCATAGATAGATTACCATAAGAACCGTCATCTTCTACAAAATGTATTCCACCAACTTCCTCACCTTTAATATATAAATCCCTTAATCTATTTGTTGAATTTCCAATATCATAATATTCATCATCATAAGGAATTAAATTACCAGCACCAGTTAAAATAAATCTAGGCTCCTGACTTGTTGCAAAATACATCGGAGAAGTATCAAATGTCCCAAGAACAAATCTCTCTCCCCTTGCATCTACATAACTTGTACTCGCTCTTGGTAAACCATAATAGGTTGCTGGGGCAGTACTTCCATAAGTATAAATATATAAATCATTTGTTCCGTCTGCAAGTAATCTAAGTTCTGAACTTTCTGAAGAATTTTCAGTTTCTATTTCTAAAATTGCATCTCCAAATGTTGTTGTTAAACTTATACTATGATTAAATCTTGTTGCACCAAAAAAATCAGATAAACCCCATACTTCAAAGTCATCATATAAAGAAGTGTCATCATAGACAAATAAATCATCCATAACATCTAAATCTGCTGTGGCATTTATATATTGTGCAATGAAATCATATACTCCCAAATCCCAATCACCTGAGGCAACTGAATCCCCATCCCTTAACCAATAATCTTCTGCTCCATCCCATGAACCAGAAAAGTTTCCAATAAAATTATTAGCTGTAACATTTCCATCAACTGTTAAGTTCTCAGATAAATGCATATTAAAAGCATCAATTTCTTCAGCATTAATATTCTGAACAAATAAGTTAAGCCATCTCAAAGCACCTGAACCTAAACTAGAACTTAAACTACTTTGTGGATAAGTATTGTTTAAATAAGAATCACCATAAACATTCAACTCATCGCCAACTTGAACATAATCAGAAGTAATACTATTTCCATTTAAAATATTATTACCATCCAAATCAATATCTCCACTCATTGTGCAACCAGTTAATAAACAATATAATCCTCCAGCCCAAGAACTTATCCAACTCTCATCAATAGATAATGTTCCACCATTGTTATCAAATTGTGTTGCGTTTACATTGTCTAAAGCTCCTATAGAAGTAACCCAATATTCAGATGCATTAACGGTTGGGATAAGGGAGTAGTTTATAGGAATTGGAATGTCTACGGTGAGAGCTGAGGAAAGAGATCCAAATAGAATTATCCCTAAAAATGTTAAAAAAAAATATTTGCAATTATTATCCATAGTTTTATTTATCTTTAAAAGTATAAAAACTTTACTTACTATTATAATTTAGCTTTTTTAAGTTCTTTACTACACGCCATTATCCCAAAATACCCCTCTCTAAAAAAGCTTTTTCAACAGCAGGTTTAGCAAAGCTCATAAATTTATCAGCATAGGCCTTTACTTTTTTATCTAAACTCTCAGCATAATCACTTAACCAACATTCATAATGAAAATGTAAATCTTGCATAATTAAATCACCTTTTTTAGTCTGTAGAATTACTTCTTTGTCTCCTTCAGCTATCTCTTTTTTACAGTAGTGACAAATTTCCATTAATTAAAGAATCCCAATCCTCCATTTTCATCTTTATGGCTTTCTCTTAATGGTTCTGTAGCTTCATCCATTATCTTTATTGTAGCTCCTAGAACAAGAACATCAGCTAATATTCCCAATGCTCCCATTATCCAAATAATCCCAATCCACTTCTTTGAGGATATTGTTTAAATTTTCTTTTCTTAATAGCCTTAGATTGTCTATCTCTTCTATTTTGTTCTTCTTTCATTTTCCCAACCTCTTTTCCTAATCTATTAATACCTGTTTTAATACCATCACCAACTTTCTTAACCTTATTCATATCAATATTAGGAACATATTTTCCAAACTTTCTTTTAAATTTCATTTGTTTAAGTTGTTTTTCTAATTGTTGTTTTTCTAAACCCAGATTTTTCATTTCTCTATCACCTTGTTCATAATTACTCTCTCTATTAATTTCTCGCCTAAGTTCTTCTATTGTAGCCATGTAATCAGTAGTAAATTAAAGTATAAAAACTTTACTTATGCCTCCACCTGACTTTGTCGGTCAAACAGCTTATATATTCCATAAACAGCATAGGCACATACAATAAAGAATATTCCACTACTAATCCATCCAGCCTTCAATGCAAGGAACCCTATAATCCATGTTATTATACTAGATACTACCATAGCTCTATCTGTGCTATATGTTTTTAGTAACATGAAACTAATTAAGGCAACAGACATAATTAAACATATCCCCCAGATACTTCCATTCTCAAAGTTTAAAGCATTTCCAAATAACCATGTAAAGAACGAAGGCAATAAATTACCTGAGTCTAAATTCGCATAAGATGAATCAATTATATCTACCATGATTCTCCTTTGTTGTTTTTATTTGTTTTATCATTTTATTTTTACTAACTACGGCTTCTCTGAAAAAATTGTAAAAATTCCCGAACCGCGTAGATTATTAATATTGTTATTGATGCTAATATAATTGGGTATGGTACTTTTCCGCCAAGTCCATCAGTTATAAAAGCAGTTAAAGCTCCTACAGCAGTAACAACCATTCCTGGCATTTTAATTACAGCATAAGGTATAGCAACTATTCCAGCACCAATTTTTTGAAACCAAGATGTATCTTCAGCTCCCAATATTTGAAAGTTTTGATAAATATCATCAGCATCACTTCTTATATCTTCTACTTGATTATATCCTGAAAATTCAGTTGTATTAATTGGGTTATCTGGATAAATATCATCAAATTGTTGTGAACCAGAGATTGTTAAATAAGCAAAAACCCCTATAACTACAACTACTAATAATATTTCTGTTGCTCTCATGTATTCACCTTATGAGCTATCCATAATATAAAGACCGATAGTCCAGCTATCCAAGACCAATCTAATGGAATAAACCCTATAAATTTAAGTATTACTAATGCAAAAGGAATTAAAACTAATGCTATTGCAGGATTTTTAGCACCAGCAAAGAATATAACTAAAATTATTATTACCGAAGCTAAAATAGCAGATACCCCAAATATCTCAGGAGCATTGTTATTAACAAAATTAATAAATTCTACTAACTTTTCTGGGCTTCTACTAATATATAATTTAGCGACTATATCTCCAGAGTAGTTTGTATAATTACAAAATAAATTACCAGCAGAAGAATAAGTCTTCACATCGCATATATCAACTATATCTTCACTATCATACATTGGCATATAGACATAAAGTCTCCAATAATTAGAAGTACCAAGGGTATCTAAAAAATCAACAGAAATAGTCTTTGCAGTTTTATTATTCCATTCATCCTCAGGTGTTATTTCAATATATTGTGCGAAATATTCTTCTAAGTCTGCAAAACCACTAAGAACAATTTCTCCTATGTTTATATCTATTTCACAAGGGGATGAAACACAACTACTTTGTTTTATGAAGCTATTATAATCAAAATTATCCCTAGAGACAGTAATATTATAAGTTTGATCTAAGTCTAAATTTGCTGTGAATTTCCCCTTATCATCTGTTAATCCAATCATAACAACTCTATAGTCCCCAATTCCTACAAAATATTTCCACATATTAACAATGGCATCTGTAAAAACATTCGTATCTTGTTTTAAATTTATAGAAAACTTAGTTGCCTCTGTTATTAAAAGATTATATAATGTTATATTCTGTGTTTGGTTGCTTATTGTATGGTTCCTAAAATAATAAGTTCTTTCAGAAAAATCTGTAGCAAAATATTGTATATCTGCGTCTATATAATATGTTATATTGTCCCCGATACAAAATGCATAACTATTAAAATTACTTGATGCGTTTCTGTATGGGTATTGTTTTTTAATAGAACCATCTCCAACCCAATAATATAAATTCATTAAAAATGTTGTTGGATTAGTAGTTCCATTTAATATGGTTTGATTAATTTCTTCATAAAATGTGAAATTTAAAGAAGTAATATTATAAGTAGAATTACATGCATTAATTATTAGGGGTTTTATAGTTTGATTTAATTCATTTGTTATTATTGTGGTATCATTATAATTTAAAATCCAATAAAATGTTTTATTTATCGTATCATTAACTAACGGAACATTAAAATCTGGGACAGATATTATAGCATTATTCCCAACTCCTTTATTTGTAGACGAGTAATTGCTTCCATTATAATTAAATATAGCAGATAGACTAGCTGTATTATCATAAGTAATATTAATTACAAATTCTGTTATTTGTGTTTCATATACTGGTGTTTCATATGTTTGGGAATTTTCTAAAATATTATAATCCCAACTAATAAAAGTTGAGTTCTCATTTCCCAAACTATCGTTAGAATAAATTGTCATATTTGTATTTCCATCTTCTAAAGTAAAATTAGTAGCATTTGAAACTCCAGTTAAACATCCATCTATTGTAATATTCGTTCCATTATAATTATACCAACAAGAATCTAAATTATCATCTGTAAAAGTTACATTAAGAGTTTCATTACCACCTATTACTCCATAATCTAAAGTTCCATTTGGTGTTGATATTTCTGTTGTTGGTGCAACCCGATCCAAAAAAACAGTCCTATTCTCTAAAGCAAATCCACAATCTCCGTCTGAGTCACAGGCTTGGCAAGTCCAAAGTGTTGTGTCTGTCATTGTTGTGCTTATTGTAGTAACAAAACTATTATATGATGAAAAGATTGGAAAACTTTCATTAATATAAAAATCAGTATTACCGTAAGATGATAATCCACTATTAACAAAAGATATATTTCCATTAGTTAATAAAATTACTTTTACATATACTGATTTTCCTCCATAATCTTCATCCATATCTAGTTGTAATGTAGCTGGATTATTCTTTTGGTCAGCTACTTTATTAGTTCCTAATTCGTCAACTTCTCCATGATTAGTATCAATATTATTTAATACAGAACCACTAGGCATTTCATATCTAGCATAAGTCCCACCATCTGAATAACTTTCTAAAACTTTAGACCAAGATGAAACATATGTATTTGTTGCTGTATCTGAAAAAGTTCCTGTATATGTTCCTTGTGCAGAAGAAGCTGTTCCATATACATAAATTCCTTTTTTACCTATATCTCTAGTTTCATTGGTTTTAATACTAATTGGATTAGTTATATAAGTAGAAGTTGCTCTTGGATCTGAACCTGTAGTTCCATAAAATAACCACTTCATAACTAAAGCCCTGTCAATTTCATAATCTCCATTTGTAGCATTTATTTTAAATCGATTTGAACCTAAACTTGTAACAACAACATCAGCTGTTCCACCTATAACGTTATCAGCATTAATAATTATAAAGTATTCAGAAGAAATTATATTTTCATCTGTTTTTGTCATCTCCCACGTTCCACTTTCATTAGTCCACAAACTCATATTAACTATTGTTGCTCCGCCTGTTATTTCTGCTGAACAATTAAAAGTTTGAGGATTTGCTAATACAATATAATCATCTACTGGGGAGTTTAATGTTACACCTCCACTACTTGTTTCTTCTGTTCCTGAACCGCTGTTATATAATACTGCAATTTCATCTTCTGACAGACTTCTGTTGTATATTCTTACGTCGTCTATTGAGCCATCAAAAAAATAATCCCCACCCCTACTCCCAATATGCATTTCATCATGAGAAATAAAATTAGTCTGACCTGTAACTGTTTGTGTTTTTCTTGATATTCCATCTATAAATATTTCAAAATCATCTCCATTTCTTACACCAACAA
>Ga0207997_1000726_pt1 | contig 16812 bp, 15 predicted proteins | sample AntAceMetag02UKN_FD_184777 | JGI IMG/M metagenome (GOLD analysis project Ga0207997, IMG submission 184777) | Saline lake microbial communities from Ace Lake, Antarctica - Antarctic Ace Lake Metagenome 02UKN (SPAdes) (version 2) | ecosystem: Environmental > Aquatic > Non-marine Saline and...
CTCAGAGAAGCCGAAATCATCAAGAGAAGCGCCTGTACTTAAGATTTTTAGATAAAAATTAATGGTTATGCACTATTTTATTGGGAAAGGAGAGCCAGATATGGCCAAGAAAGCTAAGGGATGGGGCAAGAAGAAGGTTGAGAAGAAAGCCGAGAAATCAGCGGTATCAGCCAAACCCGAGCCGGTGAATCTGCCAACGCCGAAAGTCGATCCGGAATCGCTGTTGGCCGGTCCTGACTTGAAAGCTCTTAAACAGAGCCAAGAGCGGGCGCGTAAGATTGGAGAACGCAAAGGTAAGGCGCTAGACGCCAGATACGGGCAGTAATATGGCAAAAAAGACAGATGGACCGACCTACAAGATTGTGGATATGGGCGATGGTCAACTTGAGATAAAGGATTTTCGTTTGACGGAGGGCGCGAGCGGAAGGCAAGTTAACGTGCTTCACAACACCAGGCAAGATACTATCTCTGGTTTGGAGCAGGAAGTAGCTATTTTTCAAGGAAAACTCGATCAGGCCAAGATTATTCTTGCCGAGGCGAAGAAGGTTAAACCGAAGAAAGTGAAGAAATGAAGGCCGTAATTAGCTGTAAGACGTGCAGGAGAGGCGCTTGTAGCTATGCAGGCCGAAAGCGGGATAAAGTGGCTGGAGAGTCCGAGAAACGGGCTTCTGAGTGTTCTATAGGCTACAAAGCGGGACCGGGTAAGCCGAATCCTCCCGGCCACAAGGTTCGAGAGGCGGCCCATTTGGAGGGCTTTACGCCGCCGTCAGACATTGATCTGGCCAAAGCGGCAAAACAAGACGCATATTTGAAGCGATAGGAGGCAGATTATGGCAGTAGCAAGAAAAGGTAGTTGTGGCGGGACACCGCGTGTTGGCAAAGTTGGGGATGCAAAACCGGCTAGGGGTGGCGGTAGAGGTCGCAGAAGTGCCGCAAGGCCGGTCAGAAGGGCCAGAAGGGTCAAGTAATGGCTCTAAGGAGGCGATATGTTAGAGCAAACGGGTCACTTGTGTGCCACGTCGCGAAGGGGGGCTTCCCCGGCTATTTCCGAAAATCCCCGATTTGCGGGACCACGCTCCTGCGGTGGCAGGTATACAAAAAGCTCTTGCCTGGATACCGGCTCTGTAAAAAGTGTGAAAAGGCAATGAATGGCTAAAAAACGCACAAAAAGAGCGAAAAAAGCGCCAAAACTGGCTGTTGCGGTGGCCCAACCCGATATATCGGAGCCATTCGGTGATTTCGTGCCAGATCGGGAATATGTCCGTGGCGAGTTCTTCCGGCCGATGTTGGGTGCCAAATACCGCTTTGACTACGATAAACTGCTGTGGGAGGCCCATTACGGGCTTCCGCAGACGCACGAGGGCAATCAGGAGCGTTTGGCCATATATCAGCGATTCTGCACAAATGACCTCTTTTTCCTGATCTATTTCGGCATGAACTTTCAGCCGATCAATCAGCCGTGGCTCGTGGAGCGGTGCAAGGAAACAGAGCAGAATCCCGATATGACGCTCTCTCTTTGGGCTAGAGAGCATTTCAAGTGTGTAGATGCCAAGAGCTTGGTGAGGATGTCGGATGGCGAGTTGAAATCTGCGGAACTCGTCGTTCCCGGGGACATGGTTGCATCGTATGACCGTCGCGGAAAAGCGGTCTCGGCCCGGGTAAGTGCAGTAGAAAACAATGGCGTGAAGGAAACTCTCAGAATCAAGACAAAATCTGGCAAATCTATCACCGTGACCCCAAATCACCGATTGATGCGAGAATTAGACTTTGTAGAGGCTCGAGACTTGAGAGTGGGAGATTGGTTAACTACAGGCAAAACACTGAAAAGAAAACCCATAGAGACCATGAGTTTGGATGAAGTGCGCTTTTTGGCGTATATGGTCGCAGAAGGTAGCCTTTCGAGCGGTAATTGCTCTTTTACCAATACCGACAAAGAGATAATCGAGGACTTCCAAGGCATCTGTAAGCGGATGGGCTTTCAAGTAAGGCAATATCCATGCACTATCACGTATGGCGTGGGTCATGGAGCGCGTGAGTTCTTGCGGGAACAGGGCGTTCAGGGCCACAAAGCAACAGAGAAACGATTGCCAAGCGAGTTGTTCCATCAGCCAGACGAGCATCTACGAGCCTTCCTAAGCGTGTTTATCGCCTGTGATGGGACTGTTAATCTACATGATAATTCAGTTGTCGTAGACTTGGCTAATCCCGGGCTGATAGATGACTTGTCGGCAATATGTCTGTCTTTAGGCATACACGTAACACGATCTGGCCCTTATGCCAACAACGGGGCGGGGGCTTGGCATCTTAAAATATCAACAGGAGATTCTCTGCGAAAACTACCAGTTTTGGCTCTGCGGGAGAAGCAAGTCAAATTAAACGAACTCATATCTCGGAAACGGTGGAGTAATAGCGATCCAATCCCAACGGGTATGTTTCGTGGACTATCTACAGCAACGAGAGAATTACGGCGAGAAGGACTGCGATTCAATCAAAAACAGTACAAGTATTGCCCTCGAGAGAAAGCTGTGGCGATAGCCGAAGTCGTTAAGGACAAAGAACTCTCGACAGTCCTTGCCTCTGATCTTGGTTGGGAGAAGATCGAGAGCATAGAGTCTGCGGGTGCTATACCGACTATCGACATCGAGGTTGAAGGAACACAACTGTTTATCGTTGACGGCATTGTCTCTCACAACACAACGATCATCTCAATTGCATACACCATTCAATGCGTATTTAAGTTTCCGGAGGATGCCAACGGCATATTCTCGCACTCTAGGCCAGCGGCCAAGAGCATCCTCCGAGCCATCAAAGCCTATTTGGAGAGTGACAAGCTCGTGAACTGGTTTCCGCACATCCTATGGCAAGACACAAGCAAAGCGCCATCATGGGGCCTTGAGACCGGCCTTACCGTTCAGAGGCTCTCAGGACGCCGTGAGGCGACGATAGAGGCATGGGGACTGGTAGATGGGATGCCTACGGGTATGCACTACAATCGGCGTGTGATAGACGACCTCGTTGATCCTGACGGTGTTGCCACACCAGACCAGATAACCAAGACCAGAGAGGCGTTTCAGCAATCGCATAACCTTGGCTCATCGACTGTCCCAGGTGCCAGAGACGAAAGACAAGTGGTCGGAACCCCCTATTCGTGGGCTGACCTGTATTCTGAATTGGAGAAAGAAGGCCGATACAATATCAGTAAACACACGGTCTATGGCGAGAAAAAGAGCGAATACACGGCCGGTCGGGATGGGGTATTGCTTACAGCCAAGCAGATTGCGAAGAAACTATTGGACAATGGGCCTTACATTTTCGGCTGCCAGCAGTTGATGAACCCCACTCCTGAGAAACAGCAGAAGGTACACGCTGACTGGATCCAATACTACCAGACCCCACCGTCACGAAACGCCATGAATGTCTATATCGTTGGCGATCCGGCGAATACCAAGAAATCCAAAGAGAACCACGATCCCGATTATACCTCGATTTGGGTGTTTGGAGCGTGTTCGCGCGGCTTCCGATACTTGCTTGACGGTGCTTATGGCCGATTCTCGCTTGTCGAGCGTTGGACTATCCTCAAGGGCCTTGTAGCCAAATGGGATCCCAAAACTGTCGGATGGGAGCGATACGGCAAGGATACCGAGACAGATACGTTCCGGCTGTGGATGGACGAGCAGAACTTCCGGTTCGATCTGATTGATCTTGGTGGCCAGATGAACAAGGTCAACCGAATCAATAAGTGGCTCATTCCCCGTATATTCAAAAAGAAATGGCTTCTGCCGACCGCTATATGGGTTGAGGACACCGATACGAACCAGATGCTCAATATCGTGGAGAGGCTCATAAACGATCAGGTATTGCCTTGGCCGTTGGTTGGACACGATGACTTGTTTGATAACTGGTCGAGAGCCGAAGATCCTGAACTCGGCGTTGAGGAGCCATACGAGAATCAGTCAATGACCAAATCTCAGGAAAACGCCGCTTTGGCGGAAATAGGTAAACAATATGCGGAGGTACCCGGGCTATGAACGAACCATACCGAGGAGATGCCGTAAGCGCAACGGAGCAACACTTGCTTACGAACACATGGCAGGATTGGGAATATGCCAAGAATAGCAAGCAATGGCTGGAGACGAAGATCCAGAAATGGCGTCGGTACTTCAACTGCCGGTATTTGGCCGATACGCTTGTGAAGTTCGGTCAGCACCTTCTGTTCATCCCGAAAGCGGCCGCTACGATTATTCGGATGCACTCAGCACTTGTCACGGCCTATTTCCAGAATGGTCGACTTGCCAGAATAACGGCACGGAACACCAGTGAAGCGAGCATTATTGCCGCCAATATACGCACAGAGACGCTACAGTGGCACCTTGAGAACAGCGTGAATCCGCTGGAAGTTCTTGACCGATCCATCCTTGATACCCTTGTTGACTCCACTTCCTGCATCAAAGTTGGTTGGGTCCGTAAGTTTGATCCGCAAGGTCAGATGATTGAGAACCGGCTGGATTGGGAGACCATCCCGATTGAAGATGTCTTTTGGGACCCAGATGCACGATTCCGTAGCCAATTGCGGTATGTCATCCACATGAAAGAGGTCGATGCCGATTATCTGCGCGAGCGGGCGTTAGACCCCGTTACAGGATATGACCCGAAGGCCGTCGAGGAGATCATAGCCAGATCACATACAGGGGCGAATACTGGCCGAGATGATGCTACAGTGAGACAGACGGGCTCACCACAGAACAGCGAACGCAAGCCGATCTGGATACGGGAGTGCTGGTACAAGAACCTCCAGATGGTTCCCGAGAATGTACTGCGCCAGATGGAGCGAGGACAGGGTTTTACCGAGATGTCACGTTCTCAGCCGGTCGTGATAACCGTATTCGAGAAAAGCGTGATACTCAGAGGCCCGGAACTGAACCCTTACGGTGAGATACCCTTCTTCTTCCCACGGGTAATGACTGACAAACAGGAACTCCGAGACACGATTGCCGGTAAAGGCCCGATGAGTCTATTCGAGGCTCCGCAAAGCGAACTGAACGCTATCCGCAATCAAAGACGCACTGCGGCAAAGAGAGCCATGCAGGGTCGGCTACTGGTCGAGCGAGGCGCTGGCTTCGATCTGGAACAGCTTGAGAACTATCGAAACTCCGGCATTGTGTATGTCAATAAGATCACAGGTGCAAAAGAACTCAAGATGGATCCTCCGGGCAGTGCGGCAGATGGCGAACTCGCCTTGAACGATGCGGATTTCCAGACAGGTTCCGGTGTGACGGACGAGATTCAGGGCATTAAGCCACAAGGCAAGGATACCGCTTCTGCATCCAATAACAGGGTCGCTCTTGGCACGAGCAGGCTCGGCACTATGCTCCAGGTATACAATGTGAGTGGAGTAGAGCCGATGATACGCTTCTCAGACAAGCTCTGTGGCATATACGAGACCGAACAGCATATAACCACAATCTTGGGATCACCGATTCCTGTACCGCCAAAGTTCGTTATTTGGGGGGATGAGGTCAATGTCGAGATAGAAGGCGGGACGAACGTAATTCCGGTTGCACAGCAGTTACAGGAGATAAACATGGTTGCTCAGACATGGATGCCGATGGTGCAGGTTGTGCCGGATGTGGCAGTTCCGTTGCTGATCGGCCTTGCTAAACGACAGCTGCATATCCTTCCCGGTGATTTCAAATCCGAGGAGGCTCAGATAGAGCAGGCGATGGGAGTTCCAAGACAACCGATTTCCGGCGATGCCGGCCCGGCTCTGGACAAGGGAACCAACGCGGGACCAGGGCAGATGCGGTCTACACCGCCTGCCCCGTTACAGCCCACTACGGGCAACATAGTAGGAGGGATGACTAATGCCGCAGCGTGACAATGATACGGGATTCCTGGTACTCCAGACCCCGGAAGAAAAGAACGCGGTACGCTTGGTGTTGAGTATGCCTGGTTGGAAGTTGATTGATTTAGCCTTCCAGAATCATGCTCAGACGCAAAATGACGCATTGATGGATCCGATGCTTTCTGCGTCGGCGTATACGGATTTCGAGTGTGGGCGTCGTGTCGGCCAGTTTCAAGGCCGAGCGACACAGTTTAACGAAGTGCTTTTGGGTTTAATGGAACAGCTCCAAGAGGAGCCTCCGAACCCGGATGCAGGGAAAGATACTACAGAAGGCGATTCTTTGGGTCTTACAGTACCCGAAGCCGCCGAACTGAAAGGACTGCCAGATGGAATATAAACCAGGACCGTCTGTTGAGGCGACTAGGCAAGAGCTTATTAAGTCAGGTGCTTTGCCTCCCGACAATGCGGTTCCAGCACCAGCGCCAGGTGTCGCAACGCTCGCACCTGTAGTTCCGGTCGGCCCTCTGCCGACTCCCGGAGCGCCAGATGTGGCCGCGCAACCCGGAGCTGTACCAGGCCAACCGGCTCCTCCCGAACCAGTAGCAACGCCGAAAACGGGCGAAATGGTGCAGGGAGAACAAGGGCCGAATGGAGAACCTTTATTTTACGTTCTGCATGATGGAATTGAGAGTAAACTGACTGTAGCGGAGTTGTCGCAGGATCATTCTTACAAGGCGCATAATACACGGGTCGGCCAGGAGAACGCCGATAAGCGCCGTGACCTCGAATTGCTTGAGACTAGATTGTTGGCAAAAGAGGCTACGATGCTTAACTCAGGAGCGTCTATGTTTGACAGTCTCCTGAATCCGGCAGGTCCAGAGCCAGTAGCAGCGGCTCCGGTAGCGCCCCCTGTTCAGATCCCGCCACCGCCTCCGGTAGAGTTGGCCGTTGAGAACCCTGATGAATACGCTCGGCTTGTGGCAGATCGTGACGCCAAGACAGTTGAGCACAACAACGCTATAATTCAAGCGTCTGTTGCATCAGCGGTGAAACCTCTTGTTGACCAGGCAGCAGCAATCGCCGAACAGCAAGCGGAAGCGAAAAAACAGGCTGACATGAAAGTTCGTATGGACGCCAAGATGGATAATCTCATGGCTCGTGTGCCGACATTGGACATGAACCTTGTGAGTGATTTCATGGCTCGCTCCTCTCACGAGGATGTTGAGCGGTGGAACCATCCTGACGGCTACGAACTCATTTGGGGTAAAATCCAAAGAGGTGAACAGCCTGGTGGAGTTGCCGCACCGGCCCCTGTAGTTCCGGGCTATACTCCTCCGCCAACAGCCTATCCGGCACCAATAGCACCAGTTCCCGCCCCGCCCTATGCTGAACCGGGTGCGGCAGGGGGTAGAGTTGCACACGCTATCCCCACAGGAGATGGAGCGCCAATGCCGAATATGAAAACTCCCGAAGCCGTCGCGCAGGCAATCAAGAATAAACGCGCCTCAGTTGGTGGTCAGGTGTACTACCCCGGCCAAGGCCGTTAAGGGAGAAAACTATGCCTTTTTACTCGCACAACGCATTAGGGGCAGCGGTAACGCTTTTGGCCGAAGATGTCGAGGATGTTGTTCGCAATATCGACCTCAAAGGCACGCCGTTGACTTCAACTCTGCCGTCGCGTAAGATCATGAGTTTGCCGACTACGGTAAACGAAGATACTCTCGCGGCCGCAAACGCGGATAACGCTGCCAAGCAGGGTGCGGATGCGCCGGTTGCGTCCGATACCACGCCGACACAGCGTAGTGTTTACACTCAAATCTTCACAAAGACAGCCTCAGCTTCCCGTACTCTCCGTGAGGTAAAAACTTACGGGATCGACGATGAGCTGGACTATCAGGCCGCAAAGAAGATGATTGAGGTTAAGCGCGATTTAGAGCAGGCTTATGTGTCCACCAATGCCACAGTGGCACCGGCGGGCGATGTAACGGCCTCGAAGTTGGCCGGTCTGCAAAACCTTATCACCACCAACGTGAACTCTACGGAGACCACGATGGAACAGACTGCCGGTGGTGGTCAGGACAGTTTCAACACTCTCCTCCAGGCTTGTTACGAGGCTGGTGGAACGCCCGGTCAGGTGTACTGCGGCGGGACTCAGAAAACTCACATCTCTGATGACTGGGGTAGCAACATCACCCGCATGACTCAGGATGCTTTAAGGACTGTCGAAGTGGTCGTGGACTTCTACCACACTGATTTCGGTCAGGTCGCGGTCGATTTCCATAGGGCGCTTACAGTGGCGCAGGTTTTCATACTCCAGATGGATCTGCTTGAGCAGGGATACATCACCCCTTGGATGACTCAGGATCTTGCCATCACTGGTGACAAGAGAGCGCGTCAGATCATCGGTGAGTATTGCATGATCTGCAAGGTTGAGAAGGCACAGGGTCTTTTCGACTCGCTGACTGGTTAATTTGGAAGGAGGCTGATGGTGGATAATGACTTGCTGTATAACCCTTCGGAGGCGTTGTTAAGGCGACTCAAGCCATTGAATCCCGTCACGATAATGGTTTCGGAAGGTGGCGATTCTAAGAAACACAATTTCCTCACGGTCCAAGATACGGACGAGATCGAGAGAGTGTGTCACGAGAAACGCAAGCACGCTATTGACCTCCGATTCTCAAGGAATAAATCGAGGTCCAAGGGACTCCAATTCGCGAGTGTTCCGCAACACATCATCGACAGGGTTGTAGGCTATGCTAACTTTGTTCTGGCCGATGGCCTTGAGAAAAAGAAAATGATGATGCGGATTGTGACCGAATATCCGGAGTTCCTTGTAACCAAGAAAAACAATATCGGAATGGTTTGAAGGGAGTAAACTATGTCAAAAAAGCCTTATAGGGGTATACTAAAGGAGAACCGGGTGTCCATTTTTAAGCTGGACCCGACTCTCGCCCGATGGATACTTCGTAGGCCGAACGACTCATCGGTAGCAAATCTTTTTGGACATGCGGTGAATTTAGACCACGAAGGGGTCTTGTTCAGGGACGAGGACGAAGCGAGGGCGGCACAGCGTCGTCAGGACATCAACCCTTGGGAACTGGAGGAGTTTGTCTTGCCAGAGAACAAGGAACAGTTGGAGCCCTATAAAATCTCGCAAGCGAAGTTGGACGCCAAAGACAAGAAGGGACATCTCACCATACCGCTCATTGAGTGGCCGTATATGGTGCTGTTCCGGAAGGCTCAGGCGTTGCAGTTTACTCCGCAGGAAGTTCCTGTTAGCCCGACCCGTCGTGAGCTGTTTCACTTCATACGCGACAAATCAGCCGCATCGGCCACTGTGTCGAAAGACGTGGGATCCTTACAGGCCCAGGTACTTGAGATGAAGAAGATGATAGAGCAACTTTCGGTAGCTCAAGGCGCTCCGGGACAGGCTGTAGTACCGCCCGCTTCCTCAGCTCCTAAGTCGCCGGTTGCCACTCCGTCTGCGGCCAATGCGCCTATTGTGTAAGAGGAGAGAATTATGAGAAGAATGGATCGAACTACGATTCACGACGAGCAAAGCGTTGGTCTGGTAGAACAGATCATGTCGCAGATGTATACGCGACAACTCGGAGTCCCTGTATTGCTTACTACAGGTAATCAGGGTGCGGAAGCGGCCTCGGTTGATATTTGTGGAAACCTTGGCGACGAACTCCTGACGACGTGGACAGGAGCTATTAGCAACTCGTACATGATAAACGGTATCGTGTACCAGATATCGACAATGGCCACGATAAACGATATCTGCGTTAACCTGCCGAACCTGTCAACTCCTCACCACGCTCTGTACGAGCTTGGCACGGATGCGACAACCAACACGCCTGTTACAGCTGCGGCTTTCGCAGCCGGTTCCGGTGGTCTTGTTGGTTCGGTCTGCGCTCCGTTCCAGTACGTCCTGTTCACCTTGCTCACATCGGGTTCAGGATGGGCTTATGCTGGCGAGCCCGCTGTCTCAACCGGTGCGGCTGAAATACCGCCATGCCCGGAGGACGAGTGTCCTATAAGTTGTCTGCTTCTCAACGTGAGGAACATGTCAACGGGAGCCGCTGGCCCGACGATAAAGTACGACTGGACGCACGATCTTTCGAGCCATGCGATAACGCAGGATGTTATCGACACAGAAGGAGCCATGAACGAGGCTAACGGTTCGTTCTCGGCCGGTCTGCCGGTGTCGTTCTATACGAAAGCAGTGACCGCGTACACGCCAGCGTCTCTGACGGTACGGAGCCACTAGAAGCCTTTTTGGGTATATGGGGGGCGGTTAATCCCGTTCCCCTGGCCCATAACCCGAGGAGGAATTGATGGCTATCAAAACAAGTGCCGACTTTATCGCCGAGGTTCGCTATATCGTAGACGATCCAAGCCAAACCAGATACTCAACACCAGAGTATTGCGCGGCTCTTACCGATTCGCTTCGTGCGCTAATCGACCGCGCCACAATAATCAATCCTAACTTCCTACAGTACGGAATGGGGGAGACAAAAGACGTACAACGTGCCTCGATGAAAGAGACCGCCGGAACAGTAGCAGTTCCCGCCGATAGCGGAACGGCAGAGGCCGCTGTAGACAATGCCTCGACTACACTTCTTGATGACGACCAGGAATGGGTTGTGGATATGTGGGTGGGCTATACGCTTACACTCACAGCAGGCCCAGGTGCCGGCGAAACATTCGAGATAACATCCAATACGCCATCCATCCTCACGGTTGGCGGGCCGTGGGTAGTTACTCCGACCGCCGCTACAACCTACGACATCACGGTTCCCGCAAACAAGATGTACGATAACGCATTGATAGTGCCGTGGTTTTCAGGTCAGTTCAAGGATTCCATTATTCGCATCACAGCCGGAACAGGAATTGGCCAACAGAGGAAGATCACCGATGTGCAGGGTTACGAGATGACACTTGAAACTGACTGGACAACCGCCCTTGTGAACGCTGATACCTACGAGATTGTGTCCGTGCAGGATAACTACGAATTGCCACTTGATTTCTACCGCCTGACAAAAGTTAAGGTGAATGGGGTGGAGATTGGCCGAAAGCAGATCGGCTCTCCGGTAGCGGCCGATGTATCTCCTGGTTATGCTCTGTACTCCAACATGACAACCCAACAGATACGAATAGAGGATCTTGGCGGTGGCGAGATGATCGAGGTTTTCTACATCCCCGAAGTGGACTTACTGACAACGACCACACAGATACCCATGTCGGATATTTTCTTCCGAGCCATGCAGTATTATGTGACCATGAGACTAAAAGGGAATAACTACGAGGATCTCAGAACCGACACTCAGTTCTTGCAGGATGCCGATGCCGCAGTGGCGAACTTTATGACCACCATAAACATCAACAAGAACATGCAATCTCGTAGCCATTACGAGGAATGGAGCGACTAATGGGCGAGGATCTACAAAGATACGAGTTTAGGCGTTTCGATGGTGGGTATTATGTCGCAGGCGATCCCCGCAACATAGCCGATAACGAATTGTCGACTCTCGAGAATATGCTTCCGTCGCGGTATGGCGGTGCGCTCCATTCCCGACTTGGTTGGTATGCCGTTTCTGCACACACCCCGGACATCACTGTACCGACATGGATGTACTACTGGCCGGAGGAGGACAAGTACGTTGTCGTTCAGAAGACCGGTGGCGTAGCAGAGGCATGGACTTGGGTTATGTATCACATCGACAGTGACGGCCAGAATAAAACTACGTTTGCCACGACAGGGATAGGCGTTGTGCCAGCTACGACATACGCATTGCCTCATTGTGTGTCTTTTGGGTATGGTGTGAATAATCGCCTTATCATTGCGTTTGGCGGTACACTGAGGGAGTTTGCCGTTGGTGGTGCGATAGCAACAATCGCAGGGGCAGGCGGGTTTCAGGCCAGTTATGTGATAGTGAGGTTTGACCAGATATTCGCTTGCGACGATTATCTCAACACTGCGCGAGTGTGGTACTGCGACACCCTTGACCGAACCGATTGGGTAGGTGGCAACGCCGGATACTACGATGTAAGCGCTGGTGACGGAGGGACGGTCAAGGTCATCTATGACTATCTCGGCGATCTGTGGATATTCAAAGGTGGTGGCAATCCGTCCATCTGGCTTTCGAGCGGTACGCCATCAGGCGGATACACGAACACGATATACAAAAAGAACTCTCCAAACATATACCGCTACTCGCCAGTAACGACGGCATGGGGATTGTGCTTTGCGTCTCGAGGGGCAATCTCCCTTTTGCTTGGAGGTGGAGAAGGAGCAGCGCTGGTAGACATATCTGGACCGGTCAAGTCGATTGTTCACGGCAAGATGTCATCGCCGGAAGTTGGCGAGGGTGTCATGGCATACTCGGCTAAGTTCAATACTTTATTCTTGAAGATCGAGACAACCGGAGCGGGTTATACCGCAACCTCAATGCTGATGTGCCGATTGCTTGGACGGCAGGCTATGTGGGCGGAGTACAAAGGCCCACAGATAACTTGCCCCATAGGTGGCGACTATTTGGTGGGGCTCAATGAGAGCAACAGTGAACAACTTATGTGCTACGGCGAGGACTACAATAATGCGCTGGCAGGTATCGTGCTTGCCGATTTTGATACCGCATGGCGACCCGTTGTATGGACAGCAGGTACAAAAGAGACCGATTGTGGATCTGAGGCTATTCGGAAGAACGCAAGGTCGGCGATCTGCGATGTGAATGTTGACGGTACGATAACTCAGACAGCGACCGGAGAAATCTTTGTTGACGGTGGAGCGGTGGCGACCGATACCATCACCATTGACGGGCAGGGAAGCAAGAAGGGGCGCCAACGCACGAACATCCTATTCGACACCATCCGTGCGCTGTGGACAGGCTCACAAGTGATAACCACGCCCGTTGCGGCAGACGATTATGACAAACTAACGAAGATCGGCAAGATCGGATTCGACTACAGGTTCATGCACGAAGCACGGAGAACACAGGTATGACCGTAAGAATATCTGAACCTGAGATACCAAGCGATGCTGAGCTACGCTTAACTCGGCGCGATCGCATTATAACCCCAACTGACGTTGTTGGCAGTAGCAACCATTGGCTTCCGTTGAATCGTGACGAAACCCCGAACTATTGGGACAGCATAGGATGGGATTTACACGTAGACCACATCCTTGAATACGCGACCGATCACGGCGTTACAGTGGATGGCGTTCATTTCCTCGATACACAGATAGGCGTTGGCACAGAGATTCCAAACGCCGACATTGATGTATACAAAGCGGATGGCGAGATACGCATTACCGACATAGGGAATGATGAATACACGCGAATAACAAAAGCTGATACCAACAACGTAGCGGCCAGATACAACCGCGTGGAAGGCACGTTAGGTTTGTTATTTGATGGAACGGGTGTCAATAAGGTGGAGCTTCCGCTTACTCCTAATGACGTAAAAACTGCCAACGCCTTTTCATTCGGCGGATGGTTCTTACGTAACAACGATGAAGCTGCCGGATATACTCTTTGTCAAGGTGGCGTAGCGCCAAACTATGTGACCCTAGAGCTTTTGCGTACCGGCGGGGGCCTACGTGTATATAGGGTTGCGGTAGTCATCGGCGGCATCACTCGTATGAACTTTGATACAGCGGTGACATACGAAATCGACACATTCTACTGTGCGTATGTAGTAGTTACTGCGACCACCCTTGTCCTTTATGTCAACGGTGTAGTGATTGGCAACGACGGGTATGCCGGTGCTGGCGGCGACTTCTCCGGGGCAATAATTCTCGGTGCGTCGGCGGCGGGTAATGACTTGAAGGGCACAATGGATGAGTGGCGTTTTTACTCCGGTGCGCTTGTTCCGGCCACGATACTCGACATTTTTAACAGCAGGGCCAATGATGATAACCCCGCTGACATGGTTGCCGGATACCATTTCGACGACGACCTGACTGATTACATAGCTGCTTATGACGGTACAGCGACAACTGAGGTTTATGGGCCGGGAGCAGTTCCGGGTCTTGTAGAGGTAACAGTATGGGACTCAAGAGACGGTAGTGCGCTTGGCGAACAAGGTATCATCACTTTCGGGCACAGCGAAGGTCGTACTCAATTACAGGGCCAGTCGATCAGGATGCTCGATAATGTCTGGATGGTAGGTGGCGTAGAGATGCGTTACTACGATGTTGGCGATTCCAACTATGTCGGTTTCGAGGCCCCCGCATTGGCGGCAGATCAGATATGGGTACTGCCTAACGCTGATGGAAATGCTAATGAGCTATTAACAACAGATGGGGGTGGTGTGTTAGGTTGGTCCTCCGTACTCGGCCTGAATGATCTTGCCGACCCGAACGATGATCGTATTGTATTTTGGGATGATAGCGAAAACGCATTGAAGTGGTTAGACATGGGTAACTCCGTTGCGATAACAGTAACCACACTTGATACTATTCAAGACATACGAACAAGTGCAACACCAGACTTTGTAGGACTGACAATAGGCGGAGTTGCAACAATCGCATACAGTGCGCCAACCCTTACAATCGGTGCGACAACAATGGTCATGGATGTTGTCTCTGACTTCTCCATAGGTACTGGATTTGCCGGTGCAGATTACGGCCTTATCCTTGCAGGCGATACTACGATAGGTGTGTTGAGGTGGTATGAAGCTACTGGCACATTGGGGATATGGTGTTCGGGCGGTGCTAATGATAACGATATTTTGTTCGACCTTGAAACCACAGCTAATCAAGTCGCCGTTGGTACGGGAACGGGTGTTACTACTTGGGATTGGAGTGGTCTTGATTTTACAGGTCTTGATGATGTTACACTAGCTGGTGCTTTGAGTGCCGGATCATGGGTGACTCCATACACCAAGACAATAACAGTAGCTATTGCGGGCGGTGACTATACAACCATACAGGCGGCTCTTACCGCAAACTCGGCGGGTGGGGAATTGTTCATCATCTATCCGGGGACGTATGCAAACGATACGATAAACTTTTCAGCAAACGATCAATGCGTTGTCGGGGCTGGACTCACACCGCAAGCGCTGATTACCCATACGGCACAGATATGCAACTTTGGGGCCTTTACTGGTTGCCGGATGAATAACATCAAGTTAGTGGGTACATACACATCTGCAATAGATATGATTACAGGCACGGGATCGCTATTCGCACGGGATTGTCATTTAGAAGTTTCCGCTTCGGGAGCAATAGCAGGTAGTCCTTCCGTTCTGAGTACAACGGGGATATTCACGCAAGTACGTGGCACGCTAAAGTGCGATAACTCCGCAAACTCAGGAGGGCAGACCAAGAGGGCGGTTACGGCAGGGGCCGGATGTACTTTGGAGTTCAGGAGTGTAATGGTAGACATAGATGGCTCCACAGCGTCAACAGCCACCTCGTTCATATACGGGGCAGGGACAGGAACGACCGCTCTTACCCGGTGCACATTAGATGTAGACGATACAGACGCAACTCTTGTTGTTGGGGTATACCTTGCAGGCTCAGGCACCAACGAGCATCAGAGTAACAATATCCACGTTACCGCAGGCGCAGCAGGGAAATCCGGATATGGCTATTATCTTTCATCTGGCACAGCTTTGACGTTACGGAGTATGTATAACCATATCCATGTTGTGGACGGTGGCGGGACAAGCATCTCGTTTCAGGTAGGTGCAAACTGTATTGCTATCTCGCAGATGGACGATATTGTAGCGGCTGATGGCGATGCTGGCGGAGGTACATTTAGGTCAGTTCATTCACCCTCTGACGAAAACTTACTTGCAACAGGCACGATAACAGGAACCAATGTTGTTACTGGCACTCAATCTATAAATAATAATGCTATTGTGACCGTAGATGGTATCCCCGTGAACGGTCAGTTTGCTCACTGGACAGCCAACGGGTTGGCTGGTTTCACAGACGCACAAGCTATGGCGGCTTTGAGCGGTGGGGCTACAGCGGCATTTGATTTCAACAGCCAGAACCTCACAAGCGTTGGGACGCTTTCCCTCGAAAGCTACTTTGATATGCCAGAGATTGCCGCCCCTGCGAACCCTGCGGCGAATGAGGGTCGCTTTTATGTTGCGGATAATGCCGGCACTACGACACCTTACTTTCTTGATAGTGCCGGAGTAGCAACAAGCATGATAGGTGCCGGTGGTGGTGTTGCCGCACACGCAATCCTTGACGGTGTTGTTCATACCGATTCGGTAGCCGACGGTGTTACTCGTGGCTCTTTGATAATCGGTAATGCTACTCCTAAATGGGATGAGCTTGTTATTGGTACAGGTTTCTTGGGCGGCGATGGTGCTGATTGCACTTGGAGAAGTTATGCTAATACACTTGCCGATCTGAGTGGTCATGCAGGTGCGGCGTTTGATTGGAATGGAGCGAACCTCACAACGGTTGGAAGTGTATCTTGCGGTGCCATCGGGTGTGGGACGATAACAAGTAGTGGCGTTGGAACATTTCAGGCAGGGGCTTTATCTGTTGGAGTGGACAAAACAACAGCGGGTTATCTTCACTTATACGGGGAAGATGCGGTGGCCGATAACCCGCAGGGTGGAGCGATCTACTTTTATTCTTCTGATTTCTTTGAGGCTTCTGTAGATCATTGGACAATACAAACCTACGCAGGAGATCTGCAATTCAAGACTGATGGCGGCCTCATAATGACGATGGTGGATGCAACATCAAGCATCAACTTTCACACTCGTAATTTACATGGTATTGGCACAATAGACTGTGGTGCGATAACGAGTACGGGTGCGGTGATCGGGCTTGCCCCGACATTAGACACTCACTTGGCAACAAACTCCTGCGTAAGTACCCCTATCTCCTGGAATATGCTTACAGCCGCACCGGATGTGGTGGGGCAGGGGACGTGGATCAGAACTATACTCAATGGCCAGCTATACAATGGGCGTTTCATAAATTCAAGCGG